>ERZ827108.137-NODE-137-length-121163-cov-14.267744_pt1 | contig 121163 bp, 100 predicted proteins | sample MGYA00519921_ERZ827108 | MGnify/ENA primary metagenome ERZ827108 (study PRJEB31778, sample SAMEA3449258) | human gut metagenome | biome: human gut; feature: human-associated habitat; material: faeces | place: United Kingdom | collected 2010/2012 ... | reverse complement strand
CGTCGTTGCGAACAGCGTCGTTGCGAACAGCGTCGTTGCGAACAGCGTCGTTGCGAACAGCGTCGTTGCGAACAGCGTCCCATTTCCTGTGTCCAGGAAATGGGACGCTGTTTTATGGCGAGAAACGCTATGTTCGATACGGGGCCGCTTTCCTGTTTGGGAAGGTTCCAATCAGGACGCCGAACGAAGGCTCTTGACGTGAGTCCCCGAGCAGGACACCAGATGGGGCATGGGGAGAAGCGGGCATTCTTGCACGCACAGACAGCCAAGAATCATGGCAAGATATCGCTCAAATGTATTCTCAGAGGGGCTCGGATGGCAAAAGGGCCTCTTTCGGACAAGATATTCGCGAAATGTATTCCCCAACACTGCTTTTCACTGCTTTTCGCCGCTTAAAACATACATAAGGAGCCTATGTTGCCAACAACATGCTGTTAGAGCATGCATTTCGGCGACATATTGCCATGAAGAGGTCTTTTTGCCGTCCGGGCCTCCTCTGGGAATACACGATAACCGTTTCTTGCCACTGTTTAATGCCCAGCCCTTTCATGCAGGACATTCAGGGGGGGGCGCCCGGCGAGGGGCCAACGTCGGATAAGGGAAAGCGCCTGCAGGAGGCCCGCGCCGGATGAGGGAAGGGCGCCTGGCGAGGGGCCCGCGCTGACCGCGAAGGTGTTCCCGACTGGCGGCTCACCAGGCGGGAACAGGGCAAGTCCGATTGGCGAACCACGCTATTTAATTGGCGGCATCCTCCGTTCGCTAGCGCGCTAGCATTTCTGCTTCGAAGCCCTTTTCGATCACAGCTCCGACAAGTACTTCATCGGGCACGGAATCGCTAAGATGCACCGTGGCCTGCTTGCCCTCGAGATCGACCACCGCACTTTCAACGCCAGGTACCGCTTCCAACGCTCCGCGTACGCGACCTGAGCATTTGTGGCACTTCATGCCCTCCACGCGCAAGCGCTTTTCAGGGAATTGCAAAGCGGCGGAGCGCGAATTTACAGCGAAAGCATTCGGGCCGGTCGGCATTCCGTCGCTAGAAGGAGCATCGTTCGCCGTTTCGTTAGCCGATGGTAGATTGTTCGCTTCTTTGCTGGTCACAGCGCCAGCAGCGACGCCAACGCCAGCGACTTCGTTGGCTGAGGCTGGGCCGCTCGCTGCTTTGCCCGCCGCACCCACCGGCGTTGCAGATACGCGCTGCGGCTTCCACCCGCGCAAACGCAAAGCATTGGTGACCACGCATACCGAGCTTACGCTCATGGCCGCCGCCGCGATCATCGGGTTCAGACTGAAACCCGCCCACACAAACGCGCCTGCCGCCACAGGAATGCAGATGGCGTTGTAAAACAGCGCCCAGAACAGGTTCTGCTTGATGTTGCGCATAGTGGCACGCGAAAGATCCAGGGCAGCGGGTACATCGGCCAAATCGCTGTGCATCAGCACGATATCGGCGCTAGAAAGCGCAATATCGGTGCCGGCGCCAATGGCAATGCCCACATCCGCACGAGCCAATGCCGGAGCATCGTTGATGCCGTCACCCGCCATAGCAACCGGAGCCTTCGCGGAAAGCTGGCGAACAATGCGCTCCTTTTCGGCGGGCAGTACGCCGGCAATAACTTCGTCGGTCCCAACCTGACGCTGCACAGCAAGAGCGGTTCGCTCGGCATCGCCCGTGAGCATCACCGTGCGAATGCCCATCGCCCGCAACTGCGCAATGGCGGCAGCGCTGGTTGCTTTCGGTACATCCGCCACGGCAATAATGCCTACCAACTTGCCATCGCAAGCGAAATAGGTGACGGTCTTGCCTTCGTCGGCGAGCCCTTCAGCCTGCGAAGCGTCCACCGCGATGCCGCACTCGGCCATCATGCGCGCATTGCCCGCATAGCACGCCGCGCCCGAAACACAGGCGGAAACGCCCTGACCAGGAACCTGTTTGAATCCGGAAACCAGCTCGGCAGACTCTTTTACCGCATCAGCACCGATACCACCCGCTGCGTACAGCACCATCGCGCGAGCCAGCGGATGCTCGGAAGGCTTTTCCAGTGCATAGGCAAGCTGCAGCAGCTCTTCGACCCGCACGCCTTCCGCCGGTAGAACATCAGTTACCTGCGGAGCTCCCTTAGTGATGGTGCCCGTTTTATCCAGCACCACCGTCTTCACGCCGCGCGCCGTTTCCAGCGCCTCGGCAGATTTCACCAGAATCCCGTTCGCGGCACCGCGGCCCGTGCCCACCATAATGGCGGTAGGCGTTGCCAATCCCAGCGCGCAGGGGCATGAAATTACCAGTACGGAAATCGCGTACGTAAGCGCCACGGAAAGCTCCGCCCCCACGGCGAGCCACACGGCAAACACCACCACCGCGATAGTGATAACCACCGGCACGAACACGCCGCTGATTTTGTCGGCCATCTTTTCAATGGGAGCCTTGGAACTGGTGGCTTCATCGACCAGACGAATAATGCCCGCCAGCACGGTTTCTTCGCCCACATGTTCGGCACGCATCGTGAACCAGCCCGCCGTGTTCACGGTGGCGCCCGTCACCGCGCTGCCAGCGTGCACGCTCTTCGGCAGAGGCTCGCCCGTAATAACGGATTCGTCGACCGACCCTTCACCTTCCAGCACCACGCCGTCGACCGGCACCGATTCGCCCGTACGCACCATGAGCACGTCTCCAACACGCACGCTTGCGGCAGGAACCTGCACTTCAACGTCGTCTTCCACGCGCATTGCCATTTTGGGTGAAAGATCCATAAGCTTCGAAAGCGAGCTGGTGGTTTTGCCCTTCGCGCGCGCTTCAAGATACTTACCCAGCGTGATGAGCGTCAGGATCATGGCCGCCGATTCGAAGTAAAGGTTCATGGCGAAATGATGAGCGGCTTCCATATTGGAATGTCCCATAACGAATGCCATGTTGAACAGCGCATATACGCCGTATACCGTGGCGGCACCCGAGCCTAGTGCAATGAGCGAATCCATGTTGGGGGCGCGATTCGCCAAGGCACGAAAGCCCACACGGAAGAACTTGAAGTTGATGAAAATGACGGGCACCAGCAGCACAAACAGGGTAAGCCCATACACCATCATGTTCTCCATGCCAGTGAGCACACCGGGCAACGGCCAGCCGAACATGTCGCCCATAGAGATGTAGAACAGCGGCACCGTGAACACGAGCGAGGCAATCAGGCGGTGCAGCATGCTCTTCTGCTCGGCTTCGGCGGTGGCGTTCGGATCGCTCGCAGCGACGCCTAAGCCTGTAGCAGCAACGCCTGGCCCATCGGGTGCGCCCGCCTGGCCTTTGGGGCTGGCGCCGTAGCCCGCCTTCTTCACGGCTGCCTCGATGGCGCCTGCAACTTCGGCGGCATTGGCATCGGCGGCAAGCTGCACTTCCATTGAGTTCTTCAGCAGATTCACGGCAACACTCGCCACGCCGGGGACCGCACTGGTAGCTTTCTCGACGCGCGCCGAGCAGGCAGCACATGTCATTCCTTGAACATTGAAAGATATCTTCATGGTGTATCTCCTCTTGGAATTTGCGATTGGGGGGGTGAACTGCCGGCCGAACGAACCGCCAACCAAACCGGCGGCAATCGGGATCCTCGCGAACGGCAACTACGGCGGTAGTCTCGGCGGCGGTCGATATCTGCACGAACGGGACAGTTGCAGCGGTAGCCGGCGGCAGTCGGGATCCGCACGAAAGCCAGCTTGGCAGGCTTCGGTCGAGCACCAGCCGAACAAACCCGCCCTTAGCGGGCGAAACGCTTGATGAGTTGCATGGCCTCGTCAATTACTTCGGCATCGCCTTCGCGTACGCGTTCGGTTACGCACGTTTCCAGATGGTCGCGCAGCAGCATTTCTGACACGGTATGCACGGCGCTTTCCGCAGCAGAAAGCTGAATGAGCACATCGCCGCAATAACGGTTGTCTTCGATCATGCTTTTCACACCATTCAGCTGACCGATGACGCGATTCAGACGCTTTTGCAATTCGCTTTGGAATTCGGCGCTGCGCTCCGTTGCCTTATGACGGCACTCGCATGTACGCTTTGGAGCTTCCGTTTTTTCCGAGCAACATGCTTTGGGCAATTCTTCGCTCATGGTGACCCTTTTCACTGATGGGAACGAGAGAGCCTCTTCTCCCCTTCTTTGTTTTACGCTGCAACTATATACCCCCAGGGGGTATTGTCAACAGGAAAAGTACCAACGGGTTAACTTTTTCTTTGAACGCGCTACTGGAGGCTGCTAGCACGCGGGCCTCACTCGGCGGGGCCGCTTGACCGGCGCCTCCTTGCCGCCGTCCCGCCCTGAACCCTCCCCGCGAATGCTGGCTCTCAAGATTCGGCAAGATTATCGGCGTCAGAGACTTGCAAGCGGAGCTTCACTGATGCCAGCTTTGCCGCCAGCGCTCGACACCCCACAACACCACGCACTCCTTTGGCAGCGTCACCCCGCCCGACAAGAAGCCGCCCGCGCCCCGTTCCGCCGCCCACAAGGGCGGCGCCGTGGTTGCGATCGCTCGCGCTGTTCGGCGGCGGATGGCAAGATCTGCGCACTATGCATGATTCGAGGGGCCCGTGCAGCGAAAGGTGCCCCTTCCTGGCAAGATATTCGCGCGGTGTATCCTCCGACGGCGATTTGCGGGGCATTTCGGATGCATGGCGCGCACATCTTGCCACGAAGCCCCTCTTTTCTCGTCTGAGGCCCCTTTTGGGATGCATGGAGTGAAAAAATTGCCACGGATTGCCGCCCGGGAACGCATCAGGGCACAATCTTGCCATCGCCAGGCGCCCCATCAGCACATCAATGAAGAACTTGCATAACCGGCATCTAACAATTGTGTATAAAAGCCTCACCCGCAACCAAGCCGAGTACAATAAGGAGATTGGATTTTAGGGAGTTTTAGAATATATGACCAATTCAAACGAACCACCGCGCCGACCAGCGCGTCGCCAACCAACCCGCCGTTCCACCACGCCCCGCACTTCCGTGCCCAGCGCACGTGACGAGCTTGAGCGCGAGCGCGAGTTATACAGCCAGCACGACCCCACGGCTTCGTTCATGCACGAACGCGTGCAGAACAAACCAGCAGTTCAGGAACGCGGCGCATCGTCCGCATTCCCTGCGTATGCAGGTGCCGGCAACGATCATATTGCCCATTCGCGCGTTGCCACGAACCAGCCTGCCCAAACAAACCAGGGGCACACGGCCAATAGCAACATGTCCAACGTGTCGGCCTGGGATCAGCACGCTTCCGCAAGCGCAAGCCAGCGCATGCCGCGGGTCGAGGGCCAGCGCCCCAACATGCAGGGCAGTCAGCGGATGCCGCGCGTTGCAATACCGCAAGATGCTAACCAGCACGTAGGCGCAGGCGACCCTTCCGCAAGCCAGCGCATGCCGCGCATGCAGCAGGGCGGCAACGGGCAGGCACGCCCTTCCCGCCGTGCCGCCAACGGCCAGCGCGGCCAGCGCCCCAGCGCCCAGACAAGCCAGCGCATGCCGCGTGTTGAGGGCCAGCGTCCTTCCGCGGCTCAACGCCAGCAGCGCCCCGTTCGCCGCGGTGCCGCAGCTTCGCAGCCCAGCCAGAGCATGCGCGCTCAGGCTGGGCAGCCGCAGCAAGGCCAGCCTTCGCAGCAGATGCCCGTCGTGCAAAACATGCGCGGCAACGATCCTTCCGCCTATTCGCGCGCTAAATACCAGCGCACCAAAGAAGGCGCCCAAAAGGCTTCGCCCACCAATGCATCCACCTACCAGGCAGCTCGCTACCTGGGCAACAACAACTATGCGCCCAAGCAGAAGGCCGACTTCTTCACACGCGGCAGCCTTATCGCCGTTGCCGTTGTTGTGGTGCTTATCGTCGCCGGCATATTCGCCTTCAACAGCTGGATGGGGTCAAAGCCGGTAGAGGTCACGCTCAACGGCGACCAGGTAACCATTTCGGGCGCCGAGCGCAGCATTGGCGGCCTTCTGGACAACAACGTGGTTTCGGTAACGCCCGGCAACTACGTAGCGGTTGACGGCAGCACCATCCGTCAAGGTGAAGGCACCCGCTGCACCGTAAAGGTGAACGGAAACGACACCGACGATATGGGCATGCACTTGAACGGCGGCGACAAGATCGAGATCTCCAATGGCACCGACATCACCGAGCCCTACACCGACAGCGAACCCCAACCCCTTCCGCACAAAACGGAGCTGAAGGGCGTTGGCGCAGTTCACCTGTACAGCAACAATGCACAGGACGGCGAGCAGGTAACGCGCACGGGCAAGGAATCGGGCATCACCGCCACGGTTACCACCAAAGAACCGATCGACAACATCGTTCAGTACTACAACGTGAACAGCAACGGCGACAAGGTTATTGCGCTCACGTTCGACGACGGCCCATGGGATAAGCAAACCAATGAGATCCTTGACATCCTTGAGCAGAACGACGCCAAGGCCACCTTCTTCACCGTTGGCCAATGCATCAGCGGGCATGAAAAGGAACTGCAGCGCGCTGCAAGCATGGGCTGCGAAATTGGCACTCACACATGGGACCACGCAGAGGGCAGCGGCCAAGGTGTAAGCCTTATCAAGATGTCGACCGACGAACGCAAGCAGGAAGTGCAGAAGGGGCTGGAGGCAATCAAGAACGCCACCGGCCAGGAGGCAAGCACGATCTTCCGTTGCCCAGGCGGCAATTTTGACACTTCTGTTGCCACCGACCTTGAAGGCATTGTCACGGCGGAAATCGGCTGGAACGTTGACACCACCGACTGGAAGAAGCCCGGTGCCGATGTTATCGCCCAGCGCATTCAGAGCGCCGGCCCCGGCAACATCATCCTGATGCACGACGGCGGCGGCGACCGCAGCCAGGCCGTTGAGGGCCTTCGCCAAGCGCTTCCCAAGATGAAGGAACAGGGCTACAGCTTCATCACCGTACAGGAGCTGCTGGAAAAGTACCCCTACCAGGAGGGTCAAACGAATTAGGGGAAATCAGCATAAAAAAAGAATAAAAATATGCCACTGCGAGCGAGCCGTGGTACAAATAAAAAATGGGAAACAATCGAGATGAAAGATTGTTCCCCATTTTTTTATATTTTCGATAAGTAGATTTACTTTTCGATTGCATAAACGCTATACGTAATTTTTACGGTCATGTCAGACTCAGCGATGATTGTATCGAAGATGAGCTGTGTTTTATAGCTCGATACCTGTTCCACACGGGGTGATAAGTGGTATGTCGTTTCAATGGCAGCAGCATCAGATTCCACCATGCAGTCCATGGCTTTGTATGCTGACGTTTCGGTAGGGAACGGATGTGCTGTGTAGCCGGATTCGTTGCTGGATTCACGGATTAAGATATACGTAGGTTTTGTCATAATAGATACGTCCTTTCTGAAATGCGAAATATGGTTTTACGCAGACCTGCACTCGGATGAGGTGCCGTATTGAACCGCTCTCCCTGTTCCTCGGGCACGGGAAGCAAGGAGAGCGGTTCCTCTTCGCCTATGGCATAGCGGCTGGCGCCGAACCTCGTACGCACGCTTCATTGCAAACGCGGCTCAGCTCGCAAAGTGGGAATCGAGCACCTACCCTTACTTTCCTGCCTGGTTGGTGCTAGTTCGGACTTCTACCGATTTCGCGATATAGGCAGGGCGACGCTTGGTTTCGATGTAGATGCGCGCGATGTATTCGCCGATCACACCCAGCGTTACCAAAATGAGCCCGCCCATCAAAAGGAGCACGCACAGAAGAGTAGGATAGCCCGATGGCATGGCGGGGTTGATAAATTGCTCGACAATGACTTCGACCAGCAGAACCAACCCGACAAGCGTGGCAACAAGACCCGCCACCGCGGCAATTTTCAGCGGAAACGTGGTAAACGAAAGCACTCCGCCGATGCCGTAGCGCATTAGTTTCCGGAACGACCACTTCGTTTCGCCCTCAACACGATTCGCGGGTGTGTACGGAAACGGCAATGTCTCGAAACCTACCCAGGCAAACATGCCTTTCGAAAAGCGGAAGCTTTCCGGCATAGAAAGAAGCGCATCGGCCACCCTGCGGTGGAACACACGAAAATCGGAGGCATCGGGCATGACATTGAGCCGAGAAGTTGCATCGAACGTTTTGTAGAACGCGTGCTTGAAGAAGCTCAGCACCGCGCCTTCGTTTCGATGCTCTTGGAATGCGGCTACGCAATCGGCGCTAGGGTTGGCCTGCAGCATGCGGTACATTTCAAGCAACGTTGCAGGAGGCTGTTGCAAGTCTGCGTCCATCAGGCCAACCGCATCCCCTTCGGCATGTTGAAGGCCTGCGAGCAGAGCGCTTTCCTTGCCGAAGTTGCGGGAAAAATCGACCACGACGGTGCGTTCGGCCGATGAGGGGGTAGGCAGCTCATGCAGCAGGCGCGACGTATCGTCGGAGCTACCGTCGTTCACCAAAACTAGCTCGTACGACACTCCCGAGGTGGCAAAAGCATCATCCACCGCGCTAAACAGCAGCGGCAGCGACCCTTCTTCGTTGTAGCATGGCACGACAATGGAAAGATCCACCGCAAGCCCCCTTTTCGATTGATTACCGCGTCCGATTGTACGCCTAGCAGCAAGGCAGACCCAGCGTGTTGCCGAAATGCAACATCTTGGAAAAAAGGCAGACGCCAGATTCCCACTTTGAGGGCTAGCGCCTGCCCACAACGAAGATTGCACGCAGGGTTCGGCGTTAGCCGCTATGCAAAAGTGAGAAAATAGGGACAGGTCCCAGATTCCCACTTATGGCATAGCGATTGATACCACTCCTCGCGTACGCGCTTCATCGCAAACGAAGCTCTGCTTGCAAAGTGGGAATCTGGGACCTGTCCCTATTTTCTCACCTGCCAGATTTCAGTTTCAGGAACACGTTATGCAGGGCACCGTTCTTGGCAGCATGGATAGCGCCGCCTAGCGCCAAGCACTTCGATGCATTGCGCTGCTGCAAGGGCTTCAGGCACAGGCGCAAAGCCTGGCTGTCGGCCTGAGCGCAGGGCACCAGTTCGTCAAACAACTCATCGGAGAACACACCTTGCAGCCATTCCTTCTGCGCAGAGCCGCTCATGCCGCTTTCCTTCTGCTTGTTACGTTCCAACGCCGAAAGAATATAGCGAGCATACAGCGCACCAAGCGTGGCCTTGGCGCCGGCATCAAGCAAACCCCATGAATCCAGCTGGTTACGCAACATTTCAATGCGCGCGCGGTGCACCTCGTAGTAACGCGGCACAAACTTGCTGGTTAGGTTGCCCGCCTCGCGCTTGGCGTAACGATACAGCGGCGCACCAATCACGTTCAGGCCAGGCAAATCTTGGAACACGCGGATGTTGAATTCAATATCTTCGATAAGCGGCAAATCTTCGGTAAAGGTAAAGCCGCCCTGTTGCAGGTAGCTGCGCTCGTACACCTTGTTCCAGGCGTAGCCGTAATGCGTACCCTTTTCAAACTCCAACACGTGCTTACGCAGCTTGGTTTTTCCCAAATGCGCCGATTCCTGACTGAAAGTGAATTCCTGCACGCGTTCTACCTTGCCACCAGCGTCGTAGAATTCTTCCACATGACCCACCATAACCACTGGCGCTTCGTGCTGCTGAAGCGAGTTATACACACTCTGTAGAAAGGTGAAATCGTAGCGATCGTCGGGGTCGGGGAACCACACATAGCGCCCCCGGGCTGCAGCAAGGCCCGTATTGCGCGCCGCCGAAAGCCCTCGGTTCACCTCGTGCGATACAACGCGAATACGCGCATCGGCGGCGGCGAACTGCTGCGCGATGGCCAAGCTGCCATCGGGCGAGCAATCGTTCACCACAATGGCTTCCCAATCGGTGAACAGCTGGTCTTGCAAATCGCCCAAGGCGGCGGCAAGGTAGGGCTCAGAGCTATACGTGGGCAAAACAACTGAAAAGAACGGAGCGCTGGAGGGTTGGGCTGGGACGTCTGCGGTGCTCACCGAGCCCGCAGCTTCTGCAGCGCCTGCACCGCTACGGGCAGCATCGGCGTAGGCAGCTGCATCGCCGCACCCATGCGCAGCGGCAGCGTCCGCGGCATCGACGCTCACGGCGCCATTACGCCCCCGCGAGGCGGACGTACCGTTCGCTTCGCCCTTGCCGTGATGTCGTTTTCCCATATGCCCAGCGCCCCTCATGAACTCTAAACGCTTCGGCGTCAGCGCGCGCCGCTATTCCGAATACTTGCTTATGTCAGATATCTTAACAACAACAACGCCGTCGATGGTTGCCACCGAATCATTGGCTGGATACAGCGACATGCTCGCAAATTCACTGGAGCGAATAACCTTGGCGCATTCGTCGAACGAGCAGTAGTTGAAGCTCTGGCCCGCGAATTGCTTCATTATCACGTCCCAAGAACGCATGTTGTTCTGGTAGTGGTTGTCCCAAACCATGCCCCACTTCGCATAACTGCTTGCGTGAGCATAGGAATCGCTGGTGTTTGGATAGTTTCCCACCTCGGGTTTTCCCGCAATCAGCACCTTCGCGCCCGCCTGCACATCGGGGTTCGCATCGAGCGCGCCGGCAATTCGGGTGGCCAAAGAAACAGTTTGGTTCTGGCATGCCTGCATAACCTCGGCATCCGCATTCGACTGCAGCGCGTACGACCACGCCCCTACGGCAATAAGGCAACAGCAGCCGACGGACATAGCCTTCGCAGGCATGCGCAGGCGCGCATTGCGCTGCTGGGGAGAATCGAGCAGAAGCTGCACCAACAGGGGCAGAAGCAAAAACGAAGCCATAAAACCGCCCAGCATAAGCGGGGTGGGATACCCGTAGCTGGGAACGATAACCAGAATAACGTTGGCAGCAAAGGGAAAAAGCACAACACAGAGCAGCGCCACAGCGCTCGCCCCCAGACGCTTCACGCCATTGGCTGCGACAGGGCAGACGAACGCAACCGCTGCAGCAATCAAACCCACAGCCGCCACGTACACCCAGCCGAAATGGTTCCCGAAAATGCCGTGGCTGAACAAGCCGTCAGAAAAGGCAACGTAAGCACTAGGGACAGACGATGCCAAAGAACCAAGAATGCTGCCTGCGCCAACCGAGGAAGCTCCGCCATAGGAGGAAAGGCCAATGCCCAGCACAAACAGCGAAAGCTCGGTTAGCGCGTAGTACAGTACGGCACCCGCCGCGCACACCACTACGGCAACGCCGAAGAACGCTGCAAGCTGCTTGGCGCTGAAGGAGAAGCTGGCGTTGCAGGCTTCTTCGCAACAAGGGCTTTGAGCTTCGCCGCCGCGGCTCTCTTCACGGCACGAGAGCCGCCCTTCGGCGCCGCGAGCGCCACGCGGCCTCGGGTCGAAGTTGCCGCCCATAAGAGCGCGAATCATCACCAACAGCACCGCAACGCAAAACACGCCCAGGCTCGCCTGATAGCAGCCGAGCGAAAACGCCAGCAGCGCAACCGCCCCAACAAGAGCAACGGGTTTGCCAACGGCACCAACACGCCCAATCAGGCACACCGCCAGAACCGCACACAAAAACGAAAGCGCATACGAATTCGAGCAGTAGTAGTAGGTGATGCAGCAAGAAACGAAGGGTGAAACGATGAACAGAATCGAAGAAGCGTACCGTAAGCAAGCGCGCTTGATGCCCAACCTATCCACCAGCACAACGATGCCCAGCGTAAACAGCGCAATGGTAATCGCGGAAGTAAGAATGGGCGAGCACAGCCCGAACTTAGCGTAGGCGGCAAACAGCAAGCCCCAACGCCCCAGGCTCATATCCCAGGCGTGCGGAGTAAAGTTTCCGTACCCATTGGGATTGCTCAGGGAAACAACCGCATCGGGATTAGAAAGCCCGTTCAAGTACATCTGGGCATGGCAGATCATACCCACCGCAAAGCACACCACCAGCAGTTTTGCGTTGCGCGTAAACCAATTCTTCACTCTGGAAAAGCTCATTCCATTCGCCATTTGCTTTCTCTCTGGTTCCAATAATTGGGAAAATAGGGACAGGTACCATTTTCCCAATTATGGTATAGCAGTTGACGCCGAACCCTACACGCACGCTCCTGCGCAGGTAGACACCGACCCGAAAACTGGGAAAATGGTACCTGTCCCTATTTTCCCACCACTTCCATTCCGCTTTTTTGAATCTTGTTACCAGCAAAGCGCCTAATGTCCTTAGCAAGAAAGCCGACGCCCTGCGTACGCACCGCACGGGCGGCACGGGAAGCAAGATAGCGCACATAAGGAACATGCGACATATGCGGAGCAGGCTTACCAAGCACCTCGAAGTAGAAGCGCTTCTTCGCAACTGAAAGCTTGCCGCACTCAAGCACATAACACTCAGGCAAGCGCTCAAACAGCTCGCATGTCTTCCGCTGAACAACGGGATTGTCCCAGCCGTCATCCAAAATGGCGCCATTGACATAGTTGAAGCCACGCAGGGCATGGGCGCACCAGACGCCCTCGTTGGCTACGCCCAGCTGTTCCATGATCTCAGTCATGTCGAGCCAACGGTTGAAGGGCAATGCAATCTTTTCATCCGATCCATGGTTCTTAGTTGAGCCAGGTAAATCGTTTCGATAACAGTAGAAGGGCTTGTCCAGGTAAACAATGGACTGCGCCTGGCAGAGCGTTTCAACTAAAAAGGGATTGTCCGCCCAACCAGCACCAGGGTACGGACGGAAGCGTATCCCCTTCTGGTTCAAAAATTCGCGACGGTACAAAGCAGACCAAATGGAAGGGTGCCCTTCAATAAGAACAGGGGCATCTTCCAAAACGAATGGCTTCTGCGACGTTTTCAGACTGCCGAACAAAAGGCTAGGCTTCTTAACCAACGTTTCAGGATTGTCCCATTTGGCCAAATCGTACCAAGGGGTTTTGACCACGTCGATTTGATCGCCGAAACCTTCAGCGAAATCGAGCATTTCGGCAAACATACCGGGAAGAAGGTAGTCGTCGGGCTCTACGATGGCAATGTATTCACCCTGAGCCATATCCAAACCGCGATTGCACGTTGCACCATAGCCCTCGTTGGCCTTATCGACGCAGATAATGCGCGGATCCCTACTGGCGTGCTCATGCATAATGGCAGATGAACCATCTTTGGACCCATCGTTCAGGCAAATTATCTCCAGCTCACGCAAGGTTTGGGAGCACACACTGTTCAGGCACTCGTCCAGAAAACCCTCAACGTTGCAAATCGGAATAACAACCGAAACTTTTGGCGCTGCACCTTCGTTGGACACCAAATCCCCTATCTCATAGAAAAAATGCGCGGAGCATACACCCCGCGCATTACCTTAACGCATTCGCCTGCCCGTTTGACAACTCACGCAAAATGCACTCTTAAAGAGCAGCCACCTTCGGCTCGGGAACAATCTCCCTGGGGTCTTCGCCCTTTTCTGCAGCGGCAATTACCTTTGCCCAGGTTGCCTCGTCGCGATAAGCAAGCCACAGGCCCGTGCTTGCGTCAACTTCGCCCGCATAGGGGCCTGTGCCGGAAACAAAGGTGATTTTGTCTGCGTTCTCAGCAAAATCAACCACCAATGCAGACAAACCCTTTGCGTCCCAATTGGTGGAGCAGTTTGCGGAAAGCACGCCAGCAAAAGAAGCTGCCGTGGAAGAATCGGAAGCAACCTGCTTGATACCAGACTGGACAATGGCGCGATCCTGAATCTGGCGACATGCATCCAAGTCGTTCGCATACTGCTTACGCGAACGCGCCAGCACCAATGCTTCCTTGCCGTTCAGATCCTGATCGCCTTTGGTAAGACTAATGTGATCGCCGGAAACAATGTCCTGAAGCTGCATGTTGATGGGGACATTCGCGGTTAGGCCACCCAGACCCTCAACGAAATCTTCGAACTGCACGAAGCTCATATCCATATAGTACTTAGGGGTGACACCCGTCAGATCAGCAACGGCCTTCATGGACTCTTCAATACCAGCAGCGTGGTAAACCTCGTTGAGCTTAACCTTCTGACCGTTGAACTGCGTTTCCGTGTCACGAGGAACGGAAACAATGGAAATGGCATAAGTCTTCGGGTCAACGCGAACAAGCATCATCACATCGCTGCGTCCGGTGCCGTCTGAATAATCGGGCTTGTTGATTTCAACCGTGCCCGTGCGCGAGTCGTTGCCTACAACCAAAACCCAGAAAGGCTCGGTTTCCATCGAAACTTCGCTTACCTGCACCTCTTCGTCCTTTTGCTGCGGTTCTTGGTTCTGGCAGCCTACCAGCGCGCATGCCATTACGCCGCAGAACGCAACAGCAAGAAGCTTTTTCAGCATTCTCATTATTCGCTTCCTTCTTCCTGGCTATTTTCGCTAGATGGAACTATAGCCGTAGATTCAATGTCGAGCCTGGAAGGATCTTCCCCAGCATCGACGGCTTCCATAAGAGTTTTCCAGCCTTCAGGGTTTTCGTAGCACAGCCACAAACCGCCCGATTCAGCGTTGATGTCGCCCTTGGAAGGGCCAGTAGCACTATAGAACGTTATCTTGCCTTTGCTCCCCGCAAATTGCGTAGCCAAAGACACGATATCCGATGTGCGCAGATCAGTGCCCACGAAACCAGCAAGATCAAGCACCGTGCCAGGCAATTCCGGCAAAGGCTTGCTTAGCACCTTATCGACAATTGCCATGGCAAGCTGACGAACGTTGTCTTGGCGATGCTTGTCCTGATCGGTACCGTATTCATGTCGAGCACGCGCAAACAGCTGAGCTTGCCGACCGTTCAATGTTTGATAGCCCGGCTGCAGGGTTATTTTTTCGCCGGTAAGCGCATCCTTATAGGAAAGCTTGATATCGACATTAACATCTACGCCGCCCAGGGCATCAACAATGTTTTCTAGCTCAGAGAAATGAACTTCGGCGTAATGGGAGATGTCCACCCCCGTTAGCCGAGAAACCGCCTTAATGGACTCTGCCGCGCCGCCAATATTGTAGGCCTCGTTGATTTTCACCAGGCGCCCATCGCTGGTGCGATAGGGCGTATCACGGGGAACGGAAACCATAGTTACTTGGCGATTGGCAAGATCAACGCGAAGGAGAATCATAACGTCGGAGCGCTGGTTTTCGCCCGATTCGTCTGCTCTGCCCGAAGTGCCCGACCCCTCACGGGAATCGGACCCTAGCACAAGCATGTAAAACGGCTTGCCCGATTCTGCGGGAACAAGGACGCTTTCCACGCCTTCCGATTCACCCGAAGCAAGCTGGGCATTGAGCTGAGAAGAGAACCACAGGGCATACGCGCCTGCTGCAACAAGCAGCGTCGCAAGAACCGCGAGCACCGCCAAAGCAATGCGCTTGGGCGTGGGGCCCTTACGATGCCTGCGCGATTTTGCCACATACAAGGCGGCGTTGGAACGGGATTGCGCAATGGGCGCCTGAGAGCAGGGAGTCTCCTGGCGGGCTACATGCTTGCCCCTATATGCCTTGTCTTCCCGAGTCACCGCACCGGCACCTTTCAGGTTTGCTGGATTAAACTAAGAAAGAATATCACGAGATGGAATGTGCCTGGTAATTGGCGGGGATTATCCAGATCATGTTCATGGCGACTGCATGCCACAGCACGCGGACAATAACGACTAGCAGCGCTTACGCGCTAGGCGGCTCGTAGCCCTGAGCCAGCGCGGCACCAAAGCAGAAACGGTGCCAAAACTTCAGGATGCCTCCACCCTGCTGCACTCTACTCGAACGCTGCGTCAATGCGATACAGCCTCATATCCCCCTCGCTCAGGACAGGAGTGAATCCAGGTGTCGCATCGTCGATGGATTCAATGCCTTCCCAATCTTCTTCCTTGTAGCGCAGCTTACTTACCGTACGATCTTCACCTGAGCCGCAATCGAGCAACAAAACGTGTTGCACGCCAGATTCTTTTACCGCATCACGCACCGTTGGTGACGTGGACACGCTGCTAAGAGCAGTGCGGATAAGACGCCCCGTTTCCTCCGGCCCAACGTAAGTGCCAGGGGATGAGCGACGGAAGAAGGTATTCAGCCCCTCTATTCCGTAGGCATAACAACTGCCATCGTTGGGGAAGTTGGCAACCACTGCACCTTCAGGAACAGCATCCACGCACTTTTTAACGAAGGCATCTTCTTCTCCAGTAAAGACATTCTCCCAAGAATAGCGAGATTTGACCTGTTTGTGCACCGCCATAAGGCCAGCTCGAATGTCGCTATCGCCCACTTTGGCATGAAGGGGAAAGAATTGGACAGCGAGCATTACCGCAAGCAACACCGAAGCAGACACAACGCCAGCGCGTTTAGCACTACAACCTCCGCTGCCAAGCCGCTTTTCAAGCTGCGTCTTCAGACCTTCGAACAGCCAGGCAAATCCCATTACTGCTAGAGGAATTGCAAAAAGCGAAGCCATCGCACCTGTACGGTAGTAGTCGGTGTACCAGAATCCTGCAAGAAGATGCTTTACGTTTCCTTCAGTGGTAACCCCAATAAACCACGAAGCAAATGCGAACAAGAAAGCAGCCGTAAGCCACAGATATTGCCTGTTTTTGCACGTGCGCGCCAAACCAACAACCACCAACACGGTTAGGAACGGCTGAATGCCCGTACGCTCCGAGAACATAAACGTCCCACCAGCAAAAATAGCCTGAGCAGGGGAAAGAAACGCTTTCCAGGTATACGAGACAACCGATTGCAGCGGCGGCGCGCAATACAATACAACCCAAACCAAACATGCGCACACAAGCAAGGCAAGCGCCAACACAACATGCTTAGCGCCAGGGCGGGCGTGACGCGTTTCGCTCATTGGGCGCAGCAAATAGCCGACGCCAAAAGCAACCGCCCAGATGCCCAGAGTAAATGCGCCGTTGGGTTGACAAATCGCAACGGCAACAACGCAGACAACAAACGAAAGAACGCACGGGACCCGAGAGCCCAAGCCCTTGCGCTGCTGCACCATTGCCACCAAAAGGCCCATCGCGCCAGGAATCAGTGCAAAGGAAAGAAGATTCGGCAGCAGCTGACCGCGCACCACAAATCCCCAAGGAAACCCGCAGAAAGCAACGGACAGCACCGCGCCCGAAAACAGAATGATTCTTTTGTCTTTGCCAGAAAAAAGGCTGTTCAGCATGTATGCCAATCCAATGGGCAAAACCGCCGAACAAGTAACCACGATCATGGCGTTCGAAGCAATAGCGACTGAATCGTTCGCAAACGCAGCCACCACCGCTGTAGCAACGTGCCATGCCGCTGGGTAGTATGAGCCAGCATCGCCAAGCGTTGAATACCCGCTAACGAATAGAGTTGAGTAGAATCCCGTATCAATAAACGAACGAATAGCGGAATAATGCAATGTGTTGTCATCCAAGCGGCAAAATGCCGAAGGATCGCCCACGGCATGCAGGAACACAAGCGCCGCAATCGCTAAGGATGCGCCGACATACAGAGCAATTATCTTCAATTCGTCAACAAGCTTGTTTCCTTTTTCTGGCACATCGAAGCTTCCAAACCCGAAGCGCGAAACAGCATATGCCACAAGCGAAATAGCAAAAGACCCCAGAAGCAGAGCCCATGCTGGGCATGGAACCCCGGTCGCCTGAAGCAAAACGCCTAGTGCTACAAGCAAGCCGATAGAAAAAACAGGCGCCACAGCGATGGCGCCAAACGAATCCAACCGAACCGCACGTCCGGCAAAATAGCCGGGCATATATAAAACAACAACGCTAGCCAAACAAGCGGCAGCAAACGTCAGCCACATATAAATCCTCGCGAACAGGGATTACCATACCGTCGAATTGTAACAGGTGGAAATCAGAGCAAGAACCAGCATCCCATCCGAAAAAGTAAACCCTTGATTTTCCTCGTCTTCTACTTTCCCAATACGATAAAGTAAATAACAGTGATACGGCCCTGTGGACTCTAAGTGAGGCAGGGACTAGAGAGGTCGCTGGTTCACCGAATCAGCGACCTCTTGATTTTTCGGTCTTCATTTCCAGGATAGGTAAATGGCTAAAGAGTTTAAAACCATCGACGAGCAAAATCGCATTGCTTAACTCCCGCGGGATTAAAACTGACGATCAAACAAAATCCAACTCATGAGGGAAAGCTATTACGCCATAGTGAATGGCTACAAAACCCTTTTCTTGACAAAACAGCGATGAAGACAAGCAGCGAAGATCGCTATCTCGAGGGAACGGAGTTTAAATGGTTGTTTACCCTTTATTCATTTGACCGAGACCTGAGGTCGTTAACCTTCAGCTATCTAGATAAAGCCGAAGCCATCATGAAAAAATACAGTAACCTATGCTTTCTGCGAGAAGCATCCTGCCCCAGAAGCTTATCTTGACAGATCCGCCTATGCTGATGCGCAGAATATGCTTGTTCCCAAAAGCTTCTCTGGCAATAAAAGAAAGATCCACCAAAGAAATCTGGACAAACTTATTGAAGCGCTCAAAGATAAGTGGCACAAATCAAACAAAAGCTTTATCAAGCATTACTCTATTGAGTACGACTTTGTGCCACTTTGGGTTCTCCAGAAAAACTTGGCCTTTGGAAACATCTATCATTTCTACCAGCTTCAAACGAGAGGCATACAAAAGCAGCCTGCAAGAAAATTTTGCTTCACGCAGCAAATCAAGCATATTCGTAACGATGACGCCGCTGTTTATGACGCGAACCCTAAACCCATCTTTGCCAAAATCCATTACATGATGGGGGTTAACCGCCACCTTACGGTCTTCAGCGATGCGAAGAAGCCATTTAGCGCAATTATCTCCGCAAGTAGAAGCATTGAGCACATGCTTCTTGTCGAATTTGACCAGCATGAGCGTTTTAGCACCACCCGAAAGCATCAACGGAGAAATGATACCAAGAGCAGGACTTTCGATAACATTGGCAGAAACAACTTCGGACTTATCGACGTCCCTTATCATCTCAACTGAGAAATCGTCCGTGATCCATTTGTCGCGGTACGTGTTTTTGAAATACACCGCCGTGTTGTATATAGCCCCAGACATCTGGCCAAAATAGATGCTTAGCATCAGCTCTCCAATAAAACACCAATCGACACGTTTTACGTTCAGCCCATCGTATAAAGGCATTCTGAAATACATGCGGCATCAAGGAGGCAGAAGGTCTACGTGCCAATTGCACTCTTAGCGACAAGTAAGGCAATTTCCCCAACGCTCTCGAATGCTAACGGGATTCCTTTCTCTTTCGCAATGGCCTTGATTTTATTCCAGCGAGGTCTATCTCGAATTTTATCCAGGTATTCCGTACCATTCCAAGTTAAATTGCCTACGCTAAATACGTATATGTCATTATCTGCATAGCTGGTCGAACACGACGAAATCAAACCAGCATCTTTGAGAAATTCGCAATGGATGGCAACTTCGCTCAAATCATGCCCCTCTATCTCAAGGTTTATAAGCGCTGCACCCGCATACTCATCTTCAACCTTAAGAAGAATGAGTCGAATTAAATCCATGTCTCTCTTCATAATTGACCTGCCTCCCCTAGCGCAAATGCCGAATAAAGCGTATCAATCATCACCAAATAATAGAAGGATCCTGCATAGTCTGAACTCGTAGTCCCTTCCCTATAAACCATGTTGCAACCGCCTGAACAGTTAAGGCTTGCATATGCCAAGCCTGCGAAGTCGACGGCATCACGCCTGCAAATCAAATAGCCATGGAATCCGCCATCCAGAAAGTCGCCCCTCCGAAACAATTCGCAATACCCAAGGCACGAATCGAAGACTGCTCACCTATCGCGTATCATAAGCAGATACCCAAAATCGCAACACGACCAAAGGCCCATCATGATATTCCAGGTAGTCGAAAGAAATCACGGAAACCATTACGAGGAAAAAGGCTTCTACCTCATACGAGATAGGTGGGATGACTTCAAATTCAGGACCGCATTTGACCTCATCTACGTAAATGAAGATAGCGAAAATATAAGAATAGGCTGGATAAAAATCGGAAAAGAAGGGGAAAAGGAGCGAAGCACATTTGACATCATCCCCAAAGAGTTCGCTTCGCTAGACGATGGGTATTATTCGCTGGGCCAAAATGTTGATTACTACACGGAGCTGTCCAAACTTGGCAGCAAAATTCGCGAGACGGTGTTAACGGCGCTCAATGATGTCGCATTTAATCTGTCTCTTTTCGAAAAATACAGAGACGATGGTGCGATGCAAATCTCGTTGCTCAGGAACGTACCTCGCAACTCCGTAAAAGGACAACTACACAGAGTCGCAAATGGTGGCGCTCTTTTAACGGAATATGACTTTTCTTTTTCTTTCAAAGAAAACAATGCCTACGACCTGAAATTATCGTTTGCTGTAAAGCCGAACAGCACACCGCCCACAAACATCCATGCCATCATCGGAAGAAACGGCGTAGGAAAAACGACTCTGATTAAGAAGATGCTATCCAGCATTTACGGAATAAGACAAACGAGCAGCATGTCTCAATATTTCAAGAAAGCAGAATCCGAGGAGTTCGCAAATATAGTCCTTGCCGCATTCAGCCCCTTCGAAGACTTTTCAAGCATTAAAGAATCAATCGACAAATGCCCAATCAGGAAAGATGCTCCGTTTTCGTTCATCGGCCTCTTACCGCAAACCGGCAATAACGCAAACTCGAACCAAACGCTTGCTAAACAATTCATGGATAATTATTTGGAGTGCATTGGGAATGTCCACAAAAGGAATCTTTGGCTGGAATCACTTGAGTATTTAAAAAGCGATCCAACTTTCAAGGACCTCAACATTGGGTCGAACGAAGAATTACTACATGACGAAGAAACCATAGAGAGCCTATTTGAATCCCTGAGCTCTGGACATAAAGTTGTGTTGCTTTTGCTCACATGCTGCGTAGCAAAAACCGAGGAGAAAAGCCTTGTCATTATCGACGAGCCCGAAAACCACCTCCACCCACCACTGCTAAGCGCCTTAATTCGAGCTCTCTCTTTTCTTCTAATCGACAGAAATGGCGTTGCAATTATCGCAACCCACTCCCCAGTAGTCCTACAAGAGATTCCAAGCAGCTGCGTCTGGAAAATACGAAAGAATGGCAATATCCAAACCGCAGAAAGACCAAATATTCAGACATTCGGATCAAACGTCGGAGCTCTAACAAGAGAGGTATTCGGATTGGAAGTTGAGCAATCGGGTTTCCATAAACTAATAAAAGATACGATCCAAAAATCCGACAATATCGAAAATGCGATTAATATTTTCGATCAGCAGCTCGGAGACGAAGCTCTCCTTTTGCTTAAAGTTCTCTTCGCCTTAAAAGGGAAAGAGGACTGATGGTCAGGATCAACCTTCCCCTATTAGACATCCCCGCTGAAGAGATTTACGAAAAATGCATCAATGGGTACAAAAGCAAAGATAAAACAGACAAGCTCAAAAAGCATGCGAAACGGATTGCGGCAGACTCAAAAAAATATCTCCTTTCGATACCTCATGCACCCCAAAAGCTCGACATCGAAAAGACGACAGAAGATAACAGAAAGGAACTGATTAAAACATATAACGAAAAATTCGCAAAACAAGGAAGCTCCGGAAGAGGTTACTACGATCGGATCATGTCCAATGCACAATATGGACTCTGTCCCCTATGCGGGGTAAACCAAGCTGACACACTCGACCACTATCTCCCCAAAAGCTCTTATCCGACCTTGTCGTTTACCCCCTCCAACCTCATTCCCGCCTGCAGTTCATGCAACCACTCCAAAGGAGCAGCTTCGAATCTTAGCAATATGCCCATACATGCATATCTCGACGACATCCCGAAAGGCAAGTGGCTGCACGTCGATATGCCAAGAACACCGACAATTCTCTATTACGTTTCTTGCCCGGCCAACTGGGATAGCGGCCTATGTCGTAGAATTGAAAACCATTTCAAAATATATAAACTGAAAGAAAAATATGCTACTCAAGCAGCCGTAATGATCGCCGAACGAACATCGCAATGGAAAGAATGCTACAGGAAGGCAGGCTGGACCGAACTTCAGCATGCATTGCTTTCTGAACTCTCGAGCGTTGAAGTAGTAGACGAGAACTCATGGAAGGCGGCACTGCTGCGCAACCTTTCATCGAGCGAACAAGCAATGAAGCAAACGATTGGGCAGCAAGGCCAATGAGGACGAACGCCCCAGACATGCATCGCGCCGCTCCAGACCCCAATAGGAAAATAGTGCTAGCACCCAACAGGCTCTAAACTATCCTTCCCGCCTCAACTCCTCCGGCAACGTCGCATCAAGGATGAGTTTGCAGTTGCTACGATCGCGATACTCGAAGAATTTATCGATTCGCTCGGCGTAGACGTCTTCGACTTGGCAGCTGCGTTTAAGCAGAAGCTCGATATAATCAATGACCTCATCGACCGTCTTCTTCACAGGGCCAAGGCCGTCCCTTTCGTAGCTGAACCAACCAGGCTCGTATTGCGTCAGCTCGTCGAGCTGGAAGTAAATCAGCGGCTTCCCCAAATAGGCGAAATCAAAGGCCGTGCTCGAAAAGTCGGTTATGAAAATTGCGCTCTCGGCGAAAATCTTCGAGTAATCCGCCTCCGACTGCGGCGAAAGAGAGACGCAATCGGACTCAGCTTTTAGAAAAAAGGCTCGCAGCAAGTAAAAGCCGGGTGGCAGAGAAATTGGCATTCATACCCGAATGTCGAAAGAAGCCCCTTAAACCGACTAGACGTCAAAAGCTCCATCAGCGTCTTATAGTACTGAGACTCTTCAAAACCAGGCTTAGGCTCACGGGCGCCACTCCGCAGGATTTTACCCGACAGATCGCCGCAACAACCATGTGCCTTCTGACATTTGATAATAAAATAAGCGAATAACTCCAACTATTTTGTGAATAACCCACAAAATAGTTGGAGTTATAAGTCAATACACTTTATAATATCTTTCAAATTTCTTTCATACCTTCACAGGGACACAAGGAGAACAACGATGCTCCTCGGATTTACATGCAAAAATTTCCGCTCTTTCAAGGAAGAAGCTTCATTTTCCATGCTTCCCGTCAACGCCTATAAAGAGCATCCGGAAAATATCATTCCCAAACAGATCACCGGATCGAACACCGATGGCGTTTTATCCGCTGCGGCCATTTATGGCACAAATGCATCTGGGAAAACCAACTTGTTAAGGGCCATTGACTATGCGCGAATACTAATCCTTGAAGGAATTCACCCCGCCCATCCTCTAAAGGAAGAACATTTTATTGGCAACAACGAGCCGATCGGGTTCCATTTTTCCTTTCTCGCCAACAACCAACGCTACGAGTACGAATTTGCATTCGATGCAGATGGAGTCGAGACCGAGGAGCTAAAAACCCGCCCAAAGGGCGAACGATTGGTGTTTCGTCGTTCTAGGTTAGAAGACGGAAAGTACAACGTAAAGCAAGGATCAAAATACCCAGGCATAACGGCAAAGCTCAAAGGCTATTCCGATAATGGGCTAGTGCTGGGCATGTTATCCAGATACGGAGTCGAACCGTGCCTAGAGGCTTTCGGGTGGTTCAACACAGGTCTATCGGTCATCAACAGAGAAAAACCGGCGGAATACGGCGAAATCCTGGAAAAACTGACCAATTTAGGACAAAACAACTTCAAGAAAATCATCTCGGCCATTAAGGCCGCGGATCTAGGCATAATGGACGCTCAGCTAAACGTTGACGAAATGACCGAAGACGAACAGGCCGCCCAAAAGGAGGCAGCCGATAGACTCAGTGCGGTTTTCGAAGCTTTAACGGGACAAAAACCCGATGGGCTTCAATTGCCAAACAAGAAAATAGCGTTGCAGTTTCGCCATGTCATAGACGGCCAAGGTGTCGGCTTCAGCTTCGAAGACGAATCTCTGGGAACCATAACCATGCTCGACCTTGCAGCAGATTTGATTTCCGCAATAGACTCGGGTAGAACCCTGCTGGTCGATGAAGCAGAAAGAAGCCTTCATCCCGTTCTTCTAAAGAATCTTGTTGAGTTGTTCTCAAACAAAGCAATGAACGATGAGGGTGCTCAGCTAATCTTCACAACGCACGATCTTTCTTTCCTGTCGAATGATCTTCTTAGACGAGACCAGATTTGGTTTGTCCAGAAGGACCCAAACACCGGAGCATCCGACCTTTATCCCTTGTCTTCATTTTCCCCAAGGAAAGACGAGAGCCTGACGAACCGGTATCTTCATGGTGCCTACGGCGCCGTCCCATTTATCGAAGGACTTGATTCCAATGGCTAGAGGGAAGTCGGAAAGAAGCCGACACGAGAAAAAACGGCACGAGAAACCAACAGTTCTCATCATCTGCGAAGGAGAGACTGAACTCCTGTATTTCAGGGACATCAAAAGGCGCTATCGCGCAATGTGGATGGAGCCGCACCATCCACATTGCAATGACCCCAAGGGACTCGTTTCAGCAGCCATGCGCAAGAGGAAAGAGCTTGTCCGCAAAGGACTCAAGGTTGAGACTTGGGTTGTTTTCGATGCTGAATCATACGCTGAACAAGAAGCCAGAGGGTATGCTGAAGCAATTGGATCTGCAGCAAAGAACAACATACAGGTAGCAAATTCTAGTCCATCATTCGAATATTGGATTCTTCTGCACTATGTGCCGGGCATTCAGGTTATCGAACCGCGCGAAGCAGAAAAGGAGCTGGCCAAGGAAGGTAGGATACCTTCCTACAGAAAGCCAGATTTGCCCTACGACGAACTATGGGAGAAGTACTTAAACGGAACGCCCTCGGCTTTCGCGCGCAAAGGCCGCGAAGCGGCGCGACTCGAGAAGATAGACCCAAGAATGGCTCGGCCCGTTACATATGTTGACGAACTTGTCGACAGACTTACCGAAATCGCCAAGTAGCCACTCAGCGCGCTCGATGCCGATGGCATCTTCCAGCCTCTAAGAAGGATCTATCCGAAACATAGCTTGATAGCCCACAGGACAAATAATCGCTTTCCGTGGCATAGTTTTCCTGCTTCAAGTAGTCATCAGCATCTAGGTGTTGCTCCGAAAAGGTATACGAGCATACCGTCCGAACGTGCGATTCAACCTTTATCAAATAATCAGGACTACCCGCATAGCGGGTAGTTTGCTCTTAGGGTATTACCCTAGGGATGCCGGCCCTCACCCTGTTCAGGCCCTATCGCCCTTGACCCGTGGCCAGCCGGTCGAACCGGCCGGTCGAGGGCGCTACCTTCTCTTGAACGGGTCCTCGTACTCCTTGACGCTCAGCTTGTCCAGAGCGATGTCCGCGGCCTCCTGCTCCCGGACGTACTTGGCCACCGTCGCCTCGTTCAGGCCGACGGTCGAGACGTAGTAGCCCTCGGACCAGAACTTGCGGTTGCCGAACTTGCACTTCAGGTTGGCGTGCTTGTCGAATATCATCAGCGAGCTCTTCCCCTTGAGACAGCCCATCACGCTCGACACGCTGCACTTCGGCGGTATCGACACCAACATGTGCACGTGGTCGGGCATCAGGTGCCCCCCGATTATCTCTACGCCCTTGCACTCGCAGAGCCTCCGCAGGATCTGTCCGACGTCGTCCCTGATTTGGTTGTAGATGATTTTGCGCCTATACTTCGGCGTGAACACGATGTGGTACTTGCACATCCACTTCGTGTGCGACAGGCTGTAGGCCTTCTGGGCCATGGCCACCACCACCTTTCCGACTCGGATTTTTGACGGCCTGAACAATCGTCAATATCCGTCGGAAGGGTGGTTTTGTAAAGCAGGTTGCCGTCCACCCGTATAGCGAGTGGTTTACCGCCTCTCGCGCCAAGGGCGCAGAGGGCAGGCTAAAGCCATAAAAAGAGCAGCTGCTCGGAGTAGGCGGAATTCCGTAAGATTACCCACCATAACCACTAGGTAATCGGTTTACCCGTCAGCCGTGTTATGTCAACACGAAACGAAATGCCACCGCTTACCCCCCCCCGTGAAAAAGCTACCCGCTTGCCGAATTGCATCAGGCGGGCAAAATCAAAAGAAAACGTGAACAGAAACCCTCAAAGTATTGGCGGATAAAGGCATTAAATCAACTGATCGCCCTGTTGCCACGCGATGAAAACACCTCAATGAGTTTTGCCGTCGCCTTCGAACCCGCCCATGCGATCAGGATTGACAGGGGAACAATTACGACAAAATAGGGAATCAAATTGCCTTGGCCCGACACATAGGTTGAGGGAAGGCGATAGATTTGGTTGACCATAATATGAGAGACGTACAGCTCAAACGAGAACGTCCCGATCCATCCGAGAAAACGCAGAGCGAATGAAGCATGGTTCTTGCACAAACGAGAAATACCATCAAAACAGTAGCAAATGGCATAGCTCAAAGAAACTCCACCAACAAGGAAGAAGAAACGCATCAACATCTTGTTCTCGATTAGCTCGAAATGCATAACAATGAAGAACAGGAAGGCGGCGGCGAAACAAGCAACTACGGCAGCCCAATTTCCCCAGCATTTCTTGTCGTGAACTAATTTGCCAAGATACACGCCAAGAATAAAAACGGGAATTCGCGTCAGGGCAACCTCTGTTGCTTTATAAAACTCAGGCATTGCATGGCTTGTTGTTATGCACACAAAGTAGAACAAGCCCATCAAAAGAAGGCACCGTGCAAAACGGTGTTTTGCCTTTTCGGAGTAAATAAAAGCGTAGAAAAATGGATACATGAAATAGAGCAGCACTATCAGGGAGCCATACCAACACGTTGTATCTCCAGTTGCCCAAAAGCGGAAAAGCAACATGCGCGACACAAATCCCTCAAGGTCGCCCCCCCCCACAAGAACTACTCGTATCAGCCAGTACAGGCCGTCGATTATCCACAGAGGGATGAAAATACGCGTGAGACGTTTTTTCATGAATCTTCCGATATCGCCATCTTTCGAAAACGAAAAATATAAGCATATACCCGATAGTAGAAGAAAAATATCGACACCAACGTTGCCGTTGCTCAGAAGCGTTGCGAACCAGCTTAGGGGGCCAGAGGAATGGCCAAACGAAAAATCAACCTTATCAATCGCGTGAGCGTGAAACACAACAACCCAAAGAATCGCAAGACCATAGAGCTGATTGCGGTACTTACTAACAATATCTAATCTCATGAATGCTCGTTTCTTTTATCTAACAGCGCAAAGCTACAATTTCCATCGATCGAAAAAGCACGGATGGAGCCCGAGCTCGTGCTGCATCGTAGCAATCTCATAGACAATAAGGGTTCTTTTACTGCGGATTCAAAACGCGACCGACAACCCAATCCTTCGCCTCGGAAGCCCACTCGTTCGGCCTTTTCGAGATAGCCAAAATGGCGGTAAACGGAATAGCCTCTACAATAGGGAAGAGCACGCACCACAAATCGCCACCAAGACCAAAAGACAAAGCAATTTTATCGATACCGCATATGTCGTTTATGGCATACAGGATCAGCAAGTGGCCAATATAAACTTGCAAGGAATTGCGGCCTCACTTTGTTAATTCCATTCAATCGCAAACAATACCTGCCGACAGAAACGAAGGCATCCTCTCTTTGGCGATAGTCTGCGAAATAAGAGTGCTGCAACAAGCCATAAAAAGCCACCTGGGTTGCAAACGAGCGCAATTGCGCTAATATCCGGCCATCCAGCCCATCACAACTCGTCGCCCCACTCGACAAGGTTGTGGCCAACCCTCATATGCATTGGCGGAAGGGTCATGTAGTCACCATACTGCATTGCCAAGAATACCTCCGGTTGGGCGGGCACATTGAGCTTTATGCCGGAGAAGTCCACTTCTTTATAGGGAAGCAAATGGTCCTTCCTGATCATTGTGTATGTTGGGACAAATGAAGCAACATACTCGTAGCTATCGCGATGAGTGCTGTGGCTATATCGCGTCACGGCATTATCAAAGTCATCCTGGGTTTCAGACAGTGACTTATGCCAACTTCTAGCCCATTTAGCCCTACCCTTCAAATGAGATACCGCATGATCCAAGGTTTTAGCGCTATCAGATTGCTCAATTTGTCCAACGCCGAACTGGGCATTTGCAATCCGGTTATGCCTCTTCGAAATCGCCGTAATCTTCTCTTTGAACGAGGCTTGCCCAGAAGCGGTGTTCGGCACTTCGTCGAAGGGGAAAATGTCTACGCAGATCCCCTTATGGAAATCTCTGTACTGGTTGTACTCAGTAACGTAAAGCGTTCCGTTCATCCTGATCTTTGAAAATAAATACGGGATGTTCGGGTCACTCTGCCTTGTTTGGAGGAAGAACTTATCGCTGTCGATCACCGAAGGAGCCTCCTTGAGGAACCTCTCGTAATCGGCGCGCAGCATGCCCACATCAATATCGTCATCCCAAGGAATGAATCCGCCATCGCGAACGTAGCCGAGCATTGTTCCGCCACAAGCAAAGTAGCCAATGCCCAACTCCTTGCACACGCGATGAATTTCGCCGGCAACCTCCAAGGCGCGCTTCTGCAGATACTTCAAATCGTCTGGCGGGTCTGCCAACACAGGAACATGAGTCCAAGGGTCCCCTTCGCCAGGACCCCACGCTTCAACACCCCTGATAGTAACCCTTCTGCGGTTATCAAGAAGTGCGCGGTCGACCACTTTAGAACGCCCATTTAAAACACGGCAACATTTTTCAGTATTCCTGCCCTCGTATTCGCTTGCCATTTTTTGAGCCGATTCGACAAACTTATCGCGACGAATAAGGTACAGAAGCGGGTTTCTGGTTGGCTTTCCGTCGTGAACGCGATCGACTTTTTTTGCGATCCTGTTCTTCCTATCCATACGGTTAAAGAACTCTTTCATCGTAAAAAAGTCATCAGGAACCGAAAAGAAAACGGAAATCGTAAGATAGGGGTTTTCGACCATCATTACCAGGGAGTCCTTGTCGAATAGCTCTTGCCCATCCGCCAAAATAGGCTCGCACATGTAGCCCTGAACTCGTGGGTTAAGGCGATCGCATACCTTTTTACCGCCTTTTGGCCCATATTGGAACTTCCAGGGGATAGCGCCCGGAACCCCACGGTCACTATCAGCAAAGCAGGCTTCAAGCTTCTTCATTTCTGAATACTGCATGCCGATGCTCAGGCTATCTTCTCCGGGAATAAAATCCTGATACACCACAGCACCTTGCAGGGTATCCGAGAACAAGAAATACGATATCCCCTTTTCATTGCAAAAAGCATCGAACTCAGAAAGAAGGGTGATCAGCGCATCGCGATGAGCCTCAACGCGAAGGGCTTTCTTGTACTCCTCGCGTTCCCGGCTCTCAATACGACTGCCTAAAACCGCTTTTGTATAGTCCCTTTTTTCGTCAGAAATCAACGATAATCTCCCTTATCGATTGTATTGAGCCTGAATACCACGCCCATTGTTGTTGGTTGCCTGCAGATAACAATCCACGCGATCACCAACACGGTCTAGTACGATATCCAGCGCTTCATTGCGAATAGAACCAGCACGAACGCGATAATACTGTGTAGGCAAATACTGGCTTAGCAGGCAAAGAGGAATCACGTTCCCGGAAAGGTTAGCAATTAGCTTATCCCTGGACTCGACAATGCGGGGGTCGGAAAGGTAATACCTGCACCTATCGTAGAAGCTGTAGGCACGGGCAATGCGAAGCTGATTTTCGTCGCCAGAATAATACGAATCCCAATGCTTTGGGTTCTCGAGCATTACCGCTTCGAGAGTCTCGCGGAAGCGAGAAAGCTGCCAAGGCTGGTTTTTATACACTTCCTTTTCGATAGACTCAAGGGCAAAATAAGCCTCTCTCAGCGCAAAGGTCAACGCAGGGCCAACCTTCAGAATGGCAACGCCATCTTCGCACATTCGCTCTAGGTTGTCTGCCGTCTGGTAATCGCTCGAATGACCTTCAATGCAAACGGGGAGGTCTCGCATGGCCCTTACAAGCTCGGCTGCCCGCGGGCGGCTGTACTCATCAAGGGACCATTCATGGAACTCGATTCCCATTTCAACAACAAGCCCAATTACGCGGCTGAACGCCTCAGAGCAACCAGCGTCCTCGAATGCTTTTTTGTAAATTGCAACGGTGTTGATTGCATCATCAGCGGTAGTGACCCCCATCTGCCCAGCATTAAAATCTCCACCAGGGACGGGAACTTCGCTTCCTATAACGTAGACAGGGGGCTTTGCCTCACTGTTCGTTTTCTCATATTCGCGAAATGCCTCTTCGCATACCGCGCACAAACGAGCACCGCGCTCGGCGCACACTCGCGTCAAAAACGGCTTATTCGGATCGTCGCTTGCAACGCGCATCGATGTATCAAGGTGAATTTTCTCGTAACCCGCCAAGACACACTGCCTTACCAACTCTTCAGCATTAGCCATGGCTTCTTCTTCGAGCAAATTAACCCACGGAAGCGGCCCAAGGTGATCTCCGCCAAGAATTACGTTGTGCCATCCAAGACCCATTTCATGAGCAAGACGCTTCACCTTTGATGCAAACGCCGCTGGGTTCATCCCCGTATAACCACCATCTTGATTGACCTGATTGGAAGTTGATTCAATCAAGACTACCGTCTTTGTTTTTGCAGCCCTTTGCAGAACAGCTCTAATCACATCATCATTGGCAGAACAGCAAGAATAGATGCCCGAATGGTAGCCTTTCTTATTGTCGCGCACAATTTCTGTCAGTACCGACATAACAACCTATCTCCGTGAATCGATAAGAATCTTCCCTTTAACATTTCCCTGCGCAAAGCGCTCAAATGCCTGCTTTATTTCAGTTAGCCCATACAGGCGATCGATCATTTCTTGGGTTATTTTAAGCGTTCCCGAAGAAAAGAGCCGCCTTGCGTCTTCCCATTCAGAGCCAGGCCAAGGAGCGGAATAAGACATCCACGAACCGATAACCGTAAGCTCTTTCCTATTCAGAAGCTCCCATTGCTGGGAGGTGAAAACTACGTCGTTCTTCGGCGTTCCCACAAAACACAACGTTGCGTGGTTTCCTGCAACCTCAAAAGCATCAAGTATGGTGGCAGGCGTTCCAGCAGCATCGAACACATAGTCGAACGCATCAACGCCAGCCAGATCGCATGCCTTGCCCTTCCATTCTGGAATATCGGTTGCAACCACCTTAGTTAACCCAACAGAGCGAACGGCGGCATCTTTTCCCGCATGATGCACAGCAACTACAACGTTGCTTATTCCATAATGAGGCAGTGCGAGCGCAAGCAAAATTCCTATCGTTCCGCAGCCGAGAATGATGGCGCTTTTCCCTTTTTCAGGCTTCGCTAGATTAATAGCATGCAAAGCAACCGTAGCTGGCTCAAAAAAGGCGCCCTCAAGATCAGAAACGCCTTCGTCTATCGGGAAGACATTGCTTACGGGAACGCACACATATTCAGCCATGCTGCCAAATACCCTCGAGCCCACAAAACTATAGCTATGGCACAGTGAATAATCGCCCCTCGAGCACGCAGGACAAATCTCTTTCTTGCAAGGAACCAAAGGGATGCCAGAAACCCGTTGTCCAACCATTGATTCAGGCACATTGACTCCAACTTTATCGACGACCCCGGAAAACTCGTGGCCTAAAACAAGAGGGAAATTATGAACCTTGCCCTGTAAAACACGGGGGACATCGGAACCGCATATCCCCGTTAGAGACACACGAACACGAACCTCCCTTGGTCCTGGCTCCGGGGTGTCAATTTGAACACAGTCGATTTGGTTTGTTTCGGTTAGCAATCCAGCAAGCAATGAAACCCCGCCCCCGTTTAGAAGTAATAGCCATAAAACAGGCGTTTAAAAATATCCATGTCATTTCGATAGGTGATTTTCAGATTGATAAGATTGGTCGGAACTACTTCCATGGGGATGCCATTTGCTAATGCCAAAGCCCCCGCAGAGGTGAATTTCTCAAGCTCTTCCAATGAAGTTTCTCGATACACCCTTGCTATCTCTCCGAATAAAAAGGCTTCAGGGCTAGCGCCAGTTACCACGGTGTCACGGGGAATAACTTGCTCTAGGGCGCCAGTTTCGGTGTTCACGCCATATACGGTGTCGTACTGTTTTGCGCCTAAGGTTGCTCCGCCGTTTTTCTTTGTTGCATAAATCACCTTGTTCAGGTTCTCTTCGTCGACATAAGGGTGGGTTGCATCGTGAATCAGCACAACGTCCCCGTCGTCTGCAAACTCCTTAACAGCAACCAAACCGTTCTTCACCGATTCAGACCTTGTTGATCCGCCTTCCACCACGCGAATAGGGAACTGATAATCCCTTCCATCAAGACAGTCTTCTGTAAAGCCGATCCAAGACGAATGGCATACGCAAACAGCAGCATCGATAACACCTAGGCTTGCATACTTTTCAACCACATAACTAAAAACGGGTTTTCCGTTCACTTCAATGAACTGCTTTGGGATATCGGCGCCAAAACGAGTTCCAGATCCGCCCATCATAAGCAGTAAGAAATTTTTCGCCATACCTTACCCTCTATCTTCTTGAGGCTGCCTCGTTTCATCAACCAGCCATCTATAAACCCGATCGGTTGAGCGACCATCGCAGGAACCCATGAATTTGCGACGGAATGCATCAATCTCTTGAGCGTCGAAACGCTCAGAGATACGTTCGATCCAGTCAACCACCGCTTCGCTGCTTTCAAACACGGGGCCGGGTGTTAGCTCGTTGTAGTCGTAGTAGAAACCACGCCAATCACCGTAATCCCCCAGGTCATACGCGTAGAATATCATAGGACGACCAAGGAGAGAATACTCGAACACCAGCGAAGAATAGTCGGACACGCACACATCGGCAACAACCAAAAGCTCGTCGATGGGAAGGTCGCCGCTCACTTGGAAGGCAAAATCCCTACAAGAATCTGGGATGGGCGGCAGATCCTTCACGAAGGGGTGATGCTTTATTAGCAGCGCATATTCCCCGCCAAGGCGACGGCTCATTAGGTCAATGTCCAGCTGGTCGGGGCCCTTTGCCGAAGCAACCCTCCCACGAAACGTCGGGGCATATAGAATCACTTTTTTGCCGGCAATCTGGGGCACTGCTTCTTCAACATGACGGCGCGCTCCTTCAAGAAAGCTCGGGTCGAAGAATTTATCTGTACGGCTAACCCCAATAGGCTGCACCACGCCCGGTAGGTCTTGCAGCACCATGGCTTCCTCGTACGCCCACACCACTTCTGGACTGCTGACCGTAACCAGCGAAAGATTCTTGTAGAACGGGTGGCGCAACAAATCTTCCCTGCTGCCGCCGAACTTCAATTCGGCCGTGCTCATTCCCCACTTCTTGAAAGCACCGCAAGCGTGCCACAGCTGAATAGCCTTGGTTTCGGGACGCATATCAATGCAGCTAACCAGGTCAGAGGCATCGGAAAGCAGCACCACTTCTGCGCAAGCAATGCTACGCAATGCACCGATGCAGTTCTTCAGATACTGCACGTATGAAACATGATTTTGAGCCAACGAAACATAGCACGGATCCCCTTGGGGGTCTTCTTCAAGGCGGCGGTACAGCAGCTCAAAGCTGTCGGGCATATCGCGTTCCTTGGTTTCCAGGAACACCGCCCTACCTGGTTCCACAGGCTCCCGCGCAAAACGACGGTAGGCCAACGGGAAGATGCACGAAAGAGTTACATCCTTGATGGCTCGTTTTGTTTTTCGTTTTATAAATCGTTTTACGGATTTCATGCTGTCCCTCGACGCGCTAAAAGAAAGCGACTACACGTAAGCAGGAGCTTCAGCCGCTTTGGGCTTGCTGTATAAATTGGGATACGCTTGCCCTATAAACGAAGCAAGATCATCTGCGGGGTTACTGCCTGAGCCCTCAAAGGCAGAACCCACAAATCGTTCCATTTCATCCCAAGGGTATTCCTCGGGGCAGGCAAGCCACGCAGAAAGCTTATTGCTTAATTCGTCATCGGTGCGTGCCACCAAACTCGGGCACATCTCTTCTGGATCAACGTTCAGCCCAGGCGAAACACGGTAATGCTCAATGTCGGGAACATAGAACAGCACCATTTTTCCCAGCAAGTACGCCTCATACACAATGGATGAATAATCGGTTACCACCATCTGGGCAGAAAGCAGACCAGCGGGGACGTCACCCTTTGCATCGCTGCCTGCAGCCAAGGGATGATCAGACCACAAAACATCATAGGAATGCGAATCCAACCGATCGAAGCCACGAGTCTCAAGATCGGCGAAAGGGTTCAAAGCCTTGTCGTATTTCCTAATGGTTGGCGCAAACAACGCAATCGGCCTGCCAGCTCCTTTTGCTTCTGAACCAGCCTGCTGCTTTCGCAACTCGAGCAGTTTGCGATATTCGGGACGCGAAAGCGGCACCACGCGCTCTATAGGGCAGTCGAATGCTTCGGCAAAGGCGGCACGCGCCCCTTCGCCAGGACACACCACCCAGGAATTGTTGCGGTGGATCGAAAACTGTCGAGCCTCTTCCGAAGAATGCCCCTCTGCAACATCCAATGACTGACAGCCAAATTTCTTGAATGCCCCAAAGGCATGCCAGAGCTGAATTACCACTGGCTCTACGGGAAGCTCGTTGTGTCCCGCACTGCTACCCGCTACGGATTCGCACTTAAAGTTCAGCAGGCTAACCACGGGGTCGTAGCGGTCGATAACGCATACTTTACATCGTGCCAGGTGGTAGAGCTCTTTTAGCACCAGCCTCGAGTACGCTACCGTCGAAGAGCCTTTGAAATGCTGAGACAAATACACAGGCTTCAAGCCCCGTTGCTCAAAAGCGGCGCCACACTCAAGGTAGTCGTATGAAGGCTCATCCGCTTTGCGTGAGACAAACAGAACCTCGTTTTTGCGCCCAGAGAAGCAGAACAGACGGTAAAGCCCGTTGAAAACCAAGCGCGCTACCCCAGCTGCCATCCCTTTCGCCTTGGATACCGTCATAACCTACACATTCCATTTCATGATGGTTTTACCGGCGTTTTTCCGTAAATCGGCTTCGAAAGCAGAGCTCATATCCGCTATAGCGCGAACATCAAATACATTGTCGACCAACGATTCCAAATATCTAGGAACCTCTGGGTGCTGGTCGTACAGGGAGGCAGCCTTAATGAAATCGCTCCTGCCACTTCGGCTGCTGCCAAATAGACGCAGACCCTTCTCCAAAACCATACGTGTATTTATTGAAACAGGATTTTCAGAAACGCCCAGAAGAGAAATGGTAGCTTCCGGCTTCACCATATCGATAATTTGATCGATGGCGGTAACTGAACCTTCGCCACCGCAGCACTCAAAAGCATGGTCCAAAGCGCCAGCGCTCGGCGAAACACTGTAGGAGAGGTGGGTTTCGTCCACAAAGGTAAAGTCGTTCATCTTGTAGCTGTTTCTGCCGAATACGCACACATGCGTATCGGGGAACCAGGTTTTAAGCAGCAGCGACACAATGAAACCCAAGTTGCCATCGCCCCACACTCCCACGCGAGCGCGGCGGGAATGGGCAATAGCATCGAAGCGCGCTACAGCATGAGCGGCAACACTCACCAGCTCGGTGAAGGCTGCAACTTCCATGCTTACGTTGTCTGGCAGAGCCACCACGCGTTGCGGCGGTAGCACAACCAGCTCCTGCATAAACCCGTCAAAACCACTTCCGCAGAACTTGCTGGAACGCAGATAGTTTTCCGCAATTACCTCGTCCGTTTCACAAGGGGCGTTGGGCAGCAAGACAACCGTGCTGCCCACTTTGAACGTACCCGTAGGGTCGGAAACGACCACGCCTATCGCTTCGTGTATCAATGCCATGGGGAGCTTTTCCGCCAGCACTTGCGCACTACGAGCACCACGGTAATAGCGCATGTCAGCATTACAGATAGAAAGGTGCGTCGGGCGCACATACACGCACGATGCGCTTGCAGGCACATCAACTTGTACGGGTTCGAAAACCCGCGGAGCAACAAGTCTGTAAACGCAATTGAGCATTAGCTACTCCCCTATCAGCGCCGATGCAACGCGCATATCCTGAGGGTAGGTAATTTTCATGTTTGCCACATCACCACGCACCAAGGCAACCTTTTTGCCTCGAAGAACGAAGATCTTGCAAGCGTCGGTAAGGATCACTTCCTCTTCGTGCGTGAGGCTTTCCATAAGGTCTTTAAGCTGCAGCAGGTTGAAAGACTGGGGCGTTTGCCCCTGGTACAGGGAAATGCGATTGGGTATCTCCGCGATGAATTCACCATCATCGCTTTGAACGATAGTGTCGGTTGCGGGAATAACCGTATCGCAGGCACCGCATTCGCGGGCCGCCTGGATGTTTTCCCTGATAATGCGGTGAGAAACGAAGGGGCGTACCGCATCGTGGGTAACAAACACCGTTTCTTCGTTTACCTCATAGTTTTCGCACAGGTACGAAACGGCATCGCGGACAGTATCGTTACGAGTGCCGCCGCCGGGAATAACTACAACGCTGTTGCCGCATTCAGGAGCGTAGCGCTTTATGATGTCGCGCGTTTGCTGTACCCAGGCATCGGGGCACAACACCAACACGGCATCAAACGAGTTTGATGCGCAGAATTTTTCGATGGTGTGCACAATAACGGGCTTCGACCCAAGCATAAGATACTGCTTGGGCTTTTCGGGATTCCCCATACGCGTGCCCGAACCACCGGCCAATACCGCGGCAAATACATTCTGCTTATCTGACATGGCCAGCTCCTAGTAGTTCTTCTCGTAGTACGCCGTGGCGTCTTCAATAGTGCTATCGTACACGCATTTGCCGTGGTCAAGCACCAAACCGCGGCTGCAAAATTCTTTCGCCGTAGCGCTGGCGTGGGTAACGAACAGTACCGTTACGTTTTCGTCCATCATAATTTCGCGAATGCGGGCAATACACTTTCGCTGAAAAGCGCGGTCGCCCACAGAAAGGGCTTCGTCTACCACCAGTATTTCAGGGTCGATGGCAACCGCAAAGGCAAAACCCAAGCGCGCCTTCATGCCACTGGAATACGTACGCATGGGCTGATCGATATACACACCCAGCTCAGCGAAGTCGATTACTTTAGGCTCAATCTCCTTGATTTCTTCGCGCGTTAAGCCAAGAATCTGTCCACGAAGTGCTATATTTTCGCGCCCGGTCAATTGCTTATCAAACCCAGCGGTAAGCTCCAGCAATGCACTTACGCGCCCCTTTACCTCCACCGTGCCTTCGGTGGGGTGAGTAACGCCCGTGACCATTTTCAGCGCCGTGCTTTTACCGGCGCCATTGCGGCCCAAAAACGCCACCGCTTCGCCTTTCCTGATCTCAAAGGAAAGATCGTCACTGGCATTCACGCTACCAAGGAACATGCCTTCTTTCCTGATGTTGAAAATGCCCAGGAAGCGCGCCTTGTCGTTCTTGTACAGGTTGTACGTTTTGGTTACGTGGTCGAAGCGAATTACCACTTCGTTGCTCACACTGGTTTTATGCAGGTTCTTTGCGTCGCCGAGGTTGGGCTTTTGTTCGTTAGAGGACATCGGCCACCTCTTCGTTCAACTTCTTGTACACCAGCACCGCAAGCGCCAGGGTAATTACGAACACCACCACAAACCCACCACAGAGCATAGGGTCGTTCCAGAACCAGGTTTTATCGTAAAACGCGCCACGGAACGAAGTTACGAAGAAGGTAATGGGATTGAACGTCATAATGCCTTGTACCCAGTCGAGTGGGACGCTCTTCACGTCGAAGATAACGCCTGAAAGCCAGAAAAACGGAGTAGACATGGCATTCATCAGGTTTTTTACGTCTTTGCTGATAGCCGAAAGATGGCTAAACAGAATGGAAACCAAATCCCAGAACACGAACATGAGAACAAGCAGGATGGGAACTTGCAGCAGATACACATCGAACTGCATGCCGCAAGCAGCGTAGATAGCAAACAGAGCAACCATGAGCATCAGTTGCACCAGCATGGTTGCGCTAACGTAGATGGTGGAAATGGCACTGAGCGGGAACTTGATCTTGTTAACCAAGTAAGGGTATCGGTGCATTACATCAATACCCGCCCCTAGCATATCCTGCATAAAGAACCAGGGGATAAGCCCCGCACACAGCCATAAGATATACGGAGGAGCAGAAGCGTCTGCCGCACCGCTGCCCACACGCAGGCCAATGTCGAGTGCAAACCAGAAGCAAAATATGTACATGGCAGGCTTTACGAAGAACCATGCCCAAGAAAGAACCGCGCCGCGGCTTTTTTTCACCAACTCAAAAACGGCCAAGCGACTAATTTGCTTGCGCCATTCCCAATTGTCTTTCAGTATGGTGTTTAAGGCTCCCAATAAACCGGCCCTTACTTAACATGAATAATTCCAAGCCTCGATGTTAGCATGGCAACATATCTTTAACAATTTGATGGCATGCTTCTCCATTTGCGCCGATAGGTACCTAGCTTATGAAATCGAACTCTTTGAAGCCCATGATTGACATCGTTATAACCGCACACAATATGGAATCCTGCCTGGGCGAATGTCTGCAATCGCTTGCCGCCCAAACCTTCGGCGATTTTTGCGCGCTTATCGTTAACGACGGGTCCACCGACGGCACCAAAAGCGTGGCACAAGCCTTCGCAAATACCGATGATCGCTTCAGTGTCGTATCAACCCCAGGCCTTGGAGCCGGCAGAGCACGCAATAGGGGGATCGGAGAGGTTAACGCGCCCTATTTCATGGTTCTTGACGGCGATGATATCTTCCATCCCACCATGCTGGAAAAACTCTTTGCCGCCGTACGCAACGGGAAGGCGGACGTTGCCATTTGCGACATGCAAGAATTTGACGATGCAACAAAAGAGCGCAACCACGTTGCCTGGTCCCTTAAGCGAAGCCAGCTTCCCCACGCATCGGCATTCAACGGATGGCGAGACATGCCAGGCAACATCTTTGCCGCATTTATGGGTTGGCCTTGGGACAAGCTGTACCGCACCGAATTCGTGCTGGATTCGGGCATTCGATTCCCCAAAGACCTGCCCAATAGCGAAGATATGCTGTTCACTTACCCGCTGCTAGTGCTGGCGCAGCGCATTGCCGTGGTGGATGAAGTTTTAATCGATCACCGCATGGGGCGCGGCAACACTGTTTCTTCCTCACGCACAAAAGCCCCTTATGCGTTCTACGATGCCATATGCCGTATGAAAGCTTTTTTGACCGAGAGGCCAGAAGTTTGGAAGGGGCTGCAAAAAGGCTATTTGAACTGGGCTTTCGATTGGACGCTTTGGAATATTGAAACCATCGGCGATACCGCGGTTGCGCGCGAAATGACACAGCGCCTGCATAATGGGGGCTTTCCTGCGCTAGAGCTATCGGAGCATGAGGCTGGGTACTTCACTGGTTACCCGCGTTCAATGGCGCGATATGCCACACTGATGAATTCGCTGGGTACCGAGCAGCGCGACAACGGCCCCTTGGGCCCATACCATGATTTGCCGTACGGGAGATATCGCTGCTGGGACGACATGAACTACGCACAGAAAACACTAGCTGTGTTGCGCGATAAGCTGCATGGGCCCAGTGAGTGGTAGCAAACCAGCTTAATTGCTTTAGTTTTGTTCTATTCGCTCAATCAGACACCCAATATTCGACGTTAAAGCACCTATCGCTTTTTCAATATCGTGATTGAGCCTTTCTTCTTGCTTGCAAGCAATAAGGTAATCCTTTGCGAGCTCCCCAACACGACTGCCTTTTGGATTGATGCCAGTAATCTCAGAGCAAAGCCTGTCGGAATATCGCCTCTTTCCCTCCTTCTTATTTTCAATCAGCTCGCGTTCGTTGGGCTTTATGCGTCTCTCGAAAGAATTTTCAACATGGAGCATCAGAAATAATTCAAAACTCGGATATGTCACGTACGCATCAACAGATGCCCTTCTACAATCCTCCAGCAGACTAAGATATTCCTGTTTCGAATTCTTATATATGTCGGCATCAAAAACCAACGCAATACCATCACCATCATCGATGCTAAAGGTTTCCCCATCAGCAATTTCTATTGCTATCTCGAGTAACCTTTTTGGATTAGAAGAGGTTCTGTCCTTCCCGATCCTCTCGCACCTCTCAACGGGAAGATAGCGAGGAAGACCCTTTCGCTTTAGGATTTCCAATAAACGGGCAAAATACAGCTCCTCCGTTTTTGAACCCTCATACAAAAGATAAAGCCGCGCTTTTGGTAGCAGCTCTTGCTCTTCATCGGAAAATCGCCCCAAATACGTATGCTTATTCAGCAGATGCATCTCGCCCCCTTTCCGCAAAAGGTGACGAAGAGAGAACCGGAACCCCTCCATAGCGCCCATTCCAATAATTTTTATCGATACTCGTATCCGATCTAACCTCGGCAAACCGATCCAAGGAATACAGGCTCGATCCCAGCTCTTCTTTCCTGTCAACGAACCAAATCTCATCCTTGCGCAGGTATTCTTTGTCCATAAGGGCATCTTCATGTGTAGTGAATATTAATTGAACGGAATCTTCCTTATGGATTTCGTTAAAAAGCTCGAGGAGATGACGCGTGAGCATAGGATGCAAGCTACGATCAATTTCGTCAACAACAAACACCACGCCATCACCCGATGTCAAGAGCAGTTCCATAAAATCGAACAAGCGGCGTGTCCCGTCCGACTCCTCTTCGAATTCATAGTCGAAAGGCGAATCGCAATGGAGCAGACATATCTTCGTGATGTCAGGCTCTTGACTCTGGAAGTTTTCTATCACGATCAACGCGCCAGGCAGTCGAAGCGTTCCATTGATTGAACCTTTCGCCCCCAACGAAATCCCCTTCGTCACCGCTTCTTCCATATCGCGAAAAATGGGTTCCGGAACAAGATCTCGAAACTCGGCGAGCGATAAGGACTTCTTTTTGATTTGCTTAATACCGGTATCGAAGCCAGACAGCAAACGAGACGCCTTTTCGAGATAGTCGTCTTTCAAAAAAGAATCAAAACGCGCGCGAGACTCCCCAGCACCTATTACCCGAAGACCGGAAACAAGATAGTCGAAAGCAACAGGGAGAACGCCCAATGCGCTATCAGGCAAATAGGTTTTCCCTCTATTGAGCTCGCTAAAGAAAAGTTTGTCCGACTTTAAGGGGAAATCACTAGCATACACTTCAAAGCGAGATTTCTCGTCATTGCTCAAATTCTCGATATCCCCAATCACGGGAGAAGAATCCTCATAGCGTTCGAAAACCACTTGAGCATTCCATCTTTTCCCTGATGGGCTCAATTCGTACAACCATTCAGAAACAATTCGGCGATCAGCCAACAAAGCGCTAAATCCATAGTCAAAAAAACGCCCCTTTGTTTCATATTGGATATCGAAAATTGTTTCTTTTTCCTTGTTGGATTCAGACAATTTGCAGAACCAGTCGCCCGTGCCAAGTGGGATTCTTCCATTGCGCAGCGAATCCTGAAGAAATCTCAGGATTCTATATAGATTTGTCTTCCCTGAAGCATTAGCACCATATATTGCCGCATTTCTAAGAATCTTCATCTCGCCAAGACTCACAACATGAGATGCCAAAGACCTCACTTTCGTGGAAGAAACCAGGTCAAGGGTCACAGCTTCATTAAAAGACTTAAAATTAGCCGCTGAAACTTTTAAAAGCATTTCTGGCCACCTATCGTTATCTGCGCAATAAGACTAAAAAAATAATTTGACGATTTTTTCGTCAAATTATACCTAAAAGAAGTTTTAGCCTAAAGACCCCTACCACAAAGACACCTCACTGCCCATCAATCCAGAAAAAGATGGGCGCACTACCCAGAAATAGCTTCACCGCCAAAGCAACACTATTCCCCTGGCTTCGCCTTGGGGAGTTCTACGTATCTGCGAATTAAAGCAGGCACAGCGATGAGGGCGTGGCCGATTCTGTAAGCATGGGAATTGGCGTAGGCATCACGCACCGACTTCATGCTCTGCCACAAGCATCGTACATACATATCGAACCGGATGCGCTCTTTTGGCTGCAGGGTTGCACGATAGGAAGCAATGTCTTCTTCGGAAATATCGGCTAAATAACGCGCTGCGACTTCACGTGTGTCAGCGATGCGCGCCGCATAGGCATCAACGAATTGCACAGGATATTCGTCCACGTGCGCCAGCAGCCAGTTTTCCATAAGCTGCGCACCAACCGTCAGGCCATGCACGTTTTTCATGCTGGGCCTTGTGGTCATAATGGAGCCTTCACGCATGCGACGCTGATACAGAGGCTCGTTCAAAAATGCAACACGCTTCGGGTACGGAATGAGCTGCATCTGAAACAGCAGGTCTTCATGCAGGATGCCCTCCGTATAGCGCAGTCCCTGCTCTTCAATAAGATCCCGGCGCACTGCGTACAGGCAGGAAGAAGGACGGAAAGCCTTGGTTTCTTCCATACGAACATACATTTGCACGCCAGGATACACGCCTGGCACGCTGGCACGAACTTCTTGATTTTCGTAATGAGTGCGACGAAGCTTGCGGCTGGCATAGAACGATTGCGCCGCAAAATACAGCATGTCCAAATGGTTCGCTGCTATTTCACCATCAAGGCGTTCAAGGGCGTTGTCGGAGTAAAAATCGTCACCATCAAGAAACAGAATGAAATCGCCCGTTGCTTGCGCCATGCCCGCGTTGCGACCGACCGATGGCCCAGAGTTCTGCGAGAGCGTTATTGCTTTGAAGCGACTATCCTCATCGATGCTTTCGGCAATCACACGCGCAGTTCCATCGGTTGAGGCATCATCAATAACGATGCACTCAAAATCGGAAAGTGTTTGCCTTTTGATCGATTCGATACATTCGGCAATGTACTTTTCGACGTTGTACGCCGTAACGATAATAGAAAACCTCATTGCAGCCCCTAGAATGTTTCGGGATTTGCGGCAGCAAAGCGCTCGGCGCCGTTTTCAAGAAGGCTCCGCAATGCAGCGGCACTGGACTCGTCAAAAAGCGCCATGTCCAATTCGCCCGCACTTTGCAGAGCGCGGTATTCTTCCAGCATCCGCTGAGCAAACGCCTGGTGTTCCGAGGAAGCAATACGTTCGTAGTTCCAGCGGTACTTGCCCCATTTATCCACAGCAAACCAGGGCAAAAAAGCCTCGCGGCGCTGCGGACGGGCACGCAGGAATTTTTCGGCACTTGCAAGCTCGTCGCAAACAGTGAACACTTTGTCGGTGGTTCGCGAAGATGAACCGGGGTTGTCCATGCGGTAGTGCAGCAGGGGTTTGCCCACCAAAACCACCGTTTCGGCAGCAAACCACACCTTCATGGTGAAACCAGTATCCTGAAAAGCGGCGCCAGGGGTTTCGCGGAAACGAATGCCTTCACGTTCCAAAAACGAGCGACGATACAACCCCGTCCAGATAGCAGGAATAGAGCAGATGATATTCGGCTTGCTAACGGGATTAAAGGGCTTACCACATTCGCGCTTTGCGAAGTTGTACCATACGTGGTCTGCCCCGTCGAAGTAGTTGAAGAAGTTACACTTTGCCACATCTGCATTGGCGCGCTTAGCGGCTTTGTAGAGCTTCTTGAACATACGCTTGTCGGGGAAATCGTCAGGTTCAACTATACCGATGTATTCGCCCTTCGCTTCAGCAAGACCGCGGTTGAGTGATGCACCGTAGCCGGAATTGGGCTTGTCAATGATGCGAATGCGCTGATCCTTTGCAGCATACGAGCGCAAAATGGAAGGTGAGCCGTCGGTTGCGCCATCGTTAATGCAGATGATTTCGATATCGCGAAGCGTTTGAGCGCAGAGTGCATCAAGGCACTGCGGCAGATAGCGCTCCACATTATAGGTGGGCACCAGAATGGTTATTTTAGGTTGATTGTCAGCCATCGCACAAACCCTCGATTTGATCCAGTCTCAAGCAAAGCAACTATCCGTTTTTCTTATCGTTGCTGTGCCGTTCGAACTTCTCGATAGCCAATTGCTGCGTAAGCTCCCGGATCTTTGTATCCGCCTGGGAGATCCTCATTGTTAAATTAAAACTCTGGATCAGCAGAATAAAAATAAAGAACAGGAAAACAAAGTTGACAGGAGCCATTGTTCCCACAAGATCGGAAAGAACATAAAACACTCCAGGGAATGCACTCGCCAAAAGCAACAAAATCGCGAAGCAGAACCAGAAAATAGAATCCTCGAGCCTAACTTTCGAGCTGCGTACTTTTTTTGCAACAAACACTAGAGTCAAAAACGAGACAACGAGCAGAGTTGCCCTCAACGCAAAAGCCATCGCCGTCTACTCCCCTATCTTTTTTCGAACAACCTGCATGAACAGAATCGATATGGCCATACGAAGCATATATTTGATTGAGTTCCCCATGTTAAGATAGCTTTCGCCCGCCGTACGCTCAGCCATCACAACTGGGACCTCGACCACTTTTGCGTTTGCACGCTTTATCAAATACGAAACCGTATCGGGCTCTGGACCGAAATTGAGCCCTTTTGCCATTTGTTCAATCATTCTTGAATTAAAAGCCCGCATTCCGGAGGTGGGATCTTTTATTGTCTTCCCTGTCGTTAGCTTAATTGCGGCCTCTATAAGGTTGCTGCCAAGCATCCTCATCGAAAGTGGCTTGCGCTCAGCGACAAAACGGGAACCTATCACGATATCGCTGCCGGAAATCGCGTTCTCAAGAACGGGGATATACTCTGGAAGATGTTGCCCATCAGCGTCAAACTGAATCGCGCAATCGTAATTGTGACGATAGGCGTATTTCATTCCTGCCTGAAACGCCCCAGCCAAACCGAGATTTGTCGATAAATCTAAAAAGGGGTATTCGTTTCTGCGGCAGACCTCGGCGGTTCCATCTTTCGAACCATCATTTACAATTAGATAATCAACAAAAGGAGCACTGCGCTTAACCGATTCAACGGTATTTCGCAGAGATTCCTCTTCGTTGTACGCGGGAATAATCAACAAGGTCTTCAAAACGGATCTCACTAATCTACTTTACGCAAAACTGCATTAAACGATTCATTCATCTAAATGGAGTACACATGGAAAACGACACCCATATATTGGTCTCAGTTATTGTACCCGCATTCAATGCAAGTAAAACCATCCATAGAACCCTGGATTCGCTCATCGCACAAACCCTCAGTCCTATCGAGATTATTATAGTTGACGACGGAAGCACAGATAACACTCTAACTATCCTGTTTCAATACCAAAATCGCTACCCAGAAAAAGTAAAAGTACTTCGAGGATCGAACAGCGGCTCTTTCGCAGCAAGAAGCAGAGGCATCAAAGAGGCAAACGGCAAGTATGTTGCTTTCTGCGATGCCGACGACATAGCAGAACCAAATATGCTTGAAGTACTGTATTTCACAACAGAGAAAACCAATTCCGATATCGCTGTCTGTTCTTATTTCAGGGAAAAAAATGGAGTCATCGGCGAAAAGGAAATGGACTGGGGAAATCTCCAAAAGCGCATTACCCCTAATGCAACATGGCTTGCAATGATCAACACATCATGCTGGAACAAACTGATCAGAACAAAATTGGCAAAGAATCACATTGTCATCAACGAAAGACCCGCAATCAGCGAAGATGCAATTTTTTTGTTGTCGGTTTACCCGCTTGCGAAATCCATATCTTTCACCAATGAGGCTCTCTACCAATACAAAGACAGCGACAATTCCGCAATGAAGACATTATCTGGAGAAGATATGCAAGTCATTGCGTCCTCTTGGGTAGAACTACGCAGCGCGATCGAGAAGGGCAGCCCAGAATTTCTAGGCGTCATTGATCTAGCCGCCTTTATTCATTTAGGGGTTTCGCTGCCCCTTGTTGCAGCAAAAACCAGACCAGGAGAAGCGCGTAAAGCAGCCTCGTATGCACGGAAAACACTTGACGAACATTTTCCTCTATACAAGAAAGCAAGCACTCTGCCGTTCGCCAAAGTGCTTAAAGAGCCTTCTCGTTATCTGATGGCATTCATTGCCCTTGTCGCATATAGGCTTCATCTCTTTCCTTTTGCTATAACTATTTATAGCAAAATACTCAAACATTCAGAACGCGGTATTAGATGGTAAAGAAATGAAAGATCTATACATCATTTTTGATCAGCTCCCCCTAAAAGCACACGGAGGGCTTGTTGCGACATACGCAAGATTGGTCGAAGAGCTTGGCGATACCTACACAATCAAGATCGTTAACATATTTGCAGGCGAAAAAAACGACATAGAAGAATTTGACAATATACCGATTGTGGACATCTGCCCAGTTAAAATCGACAATCGCTTTTACAAGATGCCGACCCTTCTCTCTCAAGGAAAAATCAAAGAAGCATTTTGGGCCTTTCTGAGCGCCATTATTTTTCTTGCAACAATGCCGATCGCACGCATAATAACATCTAGAAAACTTAGGCAAGAAATGGTTATTGCCTCATCGCCGGCAGCCGCTATGTTTCTCGGAAAGAAAGTCCGTTATCTACTTGAAGTGCATACGAATTTCGAATATTTCTGGGGTGATAGTTTTATTGGAAAAGCCCAAAGCCACGCAATCAATGAACCAGCCTTAACGATATTCAGGAACAAGGCCGACGCGAATAAAGGCTCCGCTCTATTTCCGTCTACCTATATATACAACAGCTTCGATTCAAACGCCGCAAGCCACGCAGAGCTCAACGAGCAAAGACGACCTCACTCCGCTATTTATGTCGGAAGACTTGAGCCGGTAAAGAATCTCGGAGCGCTCCTCGATTGCGCAGAAATTGTCCTCGAAAGAATGCCCGATTTCACTCTTGATATATTCGGGGTTGGATCCCTTGAAAAACAACTATCGGAAGAGATAACACGCAGAGGCCTCTCGGGCAGCGTAAACATGAAAGGATTCACTTCGGATAAAAACGTCTATTCCCGCTATAGCGTGTTTTGGCTAACCTCGACGAACGAAGGGTTTGGCCTAGTTTTAGCTGAAGCAATGGCAAACAAAACCCCCGTTATAACAACGGAATGGGGGGAAGCGGTCAGCGAGATTGTAAGTCACGGCAAAACAGGCTACATCGCTCATTCTACCGAAGAATTTGCATCCTGCAGCATTCGGCTTCTAGAAGACGAATCGCTAAGAGACGAAATGGGTGCACGCGGACAGGCGGACGTCATCAAAAGGTTTAGCAAAGAGCAAAACCGATTAAGATGGCTCGAAATATTAAAAGACGCCTATCCGCTTTAACCAATTATTTCAGCTAATACCAGATGCTTGTCGTCCGAACGCTTGACCGGCAAAGCCATTGACTACAGGTAATATGCCTCGAAGTCATGACGAACGCGCTGGTCTTCAGGCGGAAGCCTCATATACTCCCCATACTCGATTTTTAGTATTTCATCATATCCAACTGGTGCGCAAAACTCACACCCTTCAAATTCGACCATAATCGCATTGGACCACAGCTCAGCTGGCCAGGAGTCCTTTGAAGACAAAGCCCAAGTTGCATTCATGAGTCTATCGCCGCTCTTAGGATAGGACTTCTCTATTTCGGTTATTCTTCTGGTTCCCTTTTCAACCGAATAGCCAGAAGCTTTCAGCAGCCCTTTTGCAATCTTAACAATGGAGGCAATCTTTCTGTACGCAGGGGTTCTGAAATCACCCGCGACCATAATCTTGTTCAACTCTTTGAGCCGCTGCATCTTTCGATACCTCCGATTCGCCCGATCGTCGGAGCCATCCAAATGGGACAAGCGAAATACATCAAGCCAAATTCCGAGAGCATATTGCCTATCGATGTCCTTCTCATATGCAACCGTCTTGGTGTCAACAAGCTTGATAAAAGGATAGAAATTCGGATGCTCTCCCGGCAGAAGGAGCCTGTACCTTTTTTCGGGATCAATAAAGGGATCACGCTTTGCCAGCTCAATAAGCCTATCGTAATCAGAATCAATCATCGAAACGTCAATATCGTCATCCCAGGGAATAAACCCCCTATGTCTAATCGCCCCGATGAGGGTTCCGTCGCTCAAATAATAAGATAGAGAATTATTTATGCAAAATAAGTGAAACGCTTTTAGATTGTCAAGGATAATGCCTTGAACGTCATTTTCCGAAATTTTCAACATGCCTTCATCCTTTTCGAACTAGCTCAAGACAAAACAGTATCGCGCGGTTCTCACGAAACAGCATTGCTTTTTCTCTGAAGCATGGAAACCAACCCGCCAACACCAGTTCTTATTTCCATTATCAGACTCGCTTCGGGAACCAACTTCTTTCTGGCAACCATCGGCCACTTCCAAACGTTATAACAACATTGAATCGCAAGCTGGGGAAGAATCAGTGCAGCCGTGCTCGATCCAGCTACATAGAGAATAACCACCGAGAGCGCCAACCCGACAACTCCCGATACGATAAAAGACAGCCAGTATGAAAGATCATTAGTAATCGCAATAATTGCGGCATATAACTTATATCTGTTGAGAAGAAATTGATATAAGAGAAGCAGCAACATAGTAAAGAGGTCAAACTGATAGCCCGTCCCTATCAACTGAAGAATAGGAATAAGGACGCAAACTGTCACCAAAGATCCAACAAGAAACAGAAGAGAGTAGACAACCATACAGAATGCTAAGGCGTTGAAACAGCCTTTATATCGTTGGCAGACATAATCGTTTGCGATCTGAGGCTGATAGGCAAACAGTATCGAATCCGACGCTTTGGCAATTGCCGTAGCAAACTGCAAGCACAAAGCATATATTCCCGCGTCAGAAAGACTTAGGAAGAGAGAGCAGACGACCGTCGTTGCGCTTGTCGTAATCGCGTCGGCAACAGCCACAAGCCAATCTCTCCAGCAATTCGGCCACAGGACGAAAAATACCTTCTTAATATCGCCGAAACTATTTCGGGTGGAAGGCTTGCCGCCGGAGGTGATTCTATCGAGTTTCCTTTTGCTTAGGATTCGAATAACGAGCCCCGACACAAAATACGATATCGCAACGCTAAGAAGCCCAAATCCGAGGCAGAGCATGATGGAAGCGATTCCGATATCGACCACCTTTGATGCAATAAAATACTTATTGTATTCGGTGATTCTACCGATGCCCCGAAGAAATACCGAGAAATAGTCATAGTAGAGATTAAGAAATATCGCAAGGCAAAAAACAATCCAGGCAGGAAGGTAAAGCGATACGTCAATGTCTCTCGCAATATAGACAATGTACAGAGACCCCGCCGTCGCCATCAAAGCCAAAGCAATACAAGCGATTAGAAGATGGAACAGCCTCGATGCATCAAACACAAGAAACAGAAGTGGATAATTTGGCTTATCACCATGACTATCCGACACCCCTTGGGAGTACAATCGCCTTGCGCCCCCCCACGCGTACATAACGTTGCGAGATAGAGACGGCCCTAGGCCAGCATTCAAAAGGTTAACGAGCGTAGCGAGGCTAAGAAAGATGTACCATAGGGAGAGGAACTCTGGCCGAAGAAAGAACATAAGGACGGGCAAAAGCAGAAAGCTAGAGCCCATCCCAAATAATGTTCCCGCGTAATTCCAAATTACATCTGTTTTCGATGTTTTTACCGACACTTATTGCTCCCGCCGCTCACCGTCTCAAACATCTCTGGGATGATTAAGACGATTTAAAAAAATTAAGTTATCTCGTTCGGAGTCCAATGATTTCAGTAGTTATTCCTGTTTATAATGCAATGAATCATATTGCAGAGTGCTTAACCTCATTGGAAAAACAACAAGAACCTTTATTCGAAACCATCCTTGTCGACGATGGTTCCACTGATTTGTCGGGAGATTACTGCGATAGCTACGCAAAGGGAAAAGCCAATATTAAAGTCATTCACCAAAAAAACGGGGGACAACAGGCTGCTCGCGCCGAGGGAATCAAAAATGCCACAGGTGATTATATCCTCTTTCTCGACTCAGACGACTGTCTTCGGGCCGATGCTATCAAGATAATCTCAGAAGCATCCGCAAATGGGCAATTCGATATTGTGTGCTTTGAATTTTGCCGTGGTGAGAGCGAAATATACAATGCGGCATTCACGGGAAGCGCAGTACTTCCTCCTGGAGTGTACGAAGGGCCTAACTATTCTTCCGTTTATGCAGCCCTATGCTCTGGCAACTTCAACAACCTCTGCACGAAAGCCATCAAAAGAGAGCTTGCCCTTAATGCACTCACCATGCTGGACGAAGCTCCTAGCTTAAGACATGCGGAGGATCTGTACTTCCTAATACCTATAATACAAGAAGCCAGAAGCCTTCTCTGCCTTAAGGACGTTCTCTACTTTTACCGTCGGAACCCCTCAAGCGTAACAAGTTCCTTTGCTTCAACCCAAATTACCGATCTGCTTTACGTCTTTCCCATGCTCATCGATTGCGCCTCAGAGTGGGGGCACGAATATGAACTAATGGCGAAGGAGGCTGCAGCAAAACACCTCTTTTGGTCGCTCATGTCCTTGGCAAACTCAAACTGTACGGCAGTTGAAAAAAGAAAGCATGCACGCTCCATAGCGGATGGGATAATCGAAGTCTGCGAGAGCGATATCGCAGTCGTTGTTGCTAGGCTACGCTTTGACTTCAAGCTCCCTATAAAACTGTTGCTGTCTGGGCACGAGCAGCTGGCACTGGCATCAGCAGGGACGATCTCTCGCCTCGCCGGATTAACGAACCATTAGCCAACCATCGGAAGGAATACCCATGGATAGACAGCGCATTCTTGTTTGGGGAATGTCTAATAATGTTGCAGGCACGGAAATGGTTATAAGCAACTATTCCTCTGCCCTACCAGATCTTTCTTTCGATTTCCTTTGCTATAACTACCCCTCGAATTTCTCGCATCTGTTAGACAATGGGCATAATCGCTTCTTCACATTGCCTGTAAAAATTGAGAGCCCTATTGCCTATTGGCGCAGCCTAAAGAAATTCGCGAAATCCCATTTCAACGAGTACTCAACGCTTTGGTTCAACATCAACGAAGTTTCAAACATCGACTTGCTTCGCATGGCGGCAAATGCAAACATTCCTCGTAGAATTGTTCACATGCACAATGGGGGGATGCCATCACGAACAATAACGCAGGTATTCTCGAAGCTTAATTGGAACTCCTGTTTAACCTTGGCAACGGATAAATGGGCCTGCTCAAAAGTTGCAGGTGATTTTTTATTCGGAAATGGCGATTATACCGTTGTACCGAACATGGTTGACCCCCAAAAAGTGTCCTTCTCACCTGGGAAGCGAGCAGAAATTCGTTCGCAATACGGGATAAATGACGCCCTGGTACTTGGCTCAATTGGAAGACTGGAAAACCAAAAGAATTATCAGTTCCTTATCAGAGTCCTTCGCTGCCTAGCAGACAAAGGAGTCAACGCTATAATCTTTTTGGTTGGCGAAGGAAGCAAAAGAGACGAGATTGAATCCCTTGCACGTTCAGCGAACGTCAACAATCGCCTTGTTTTCGCTGGTCCCCAACGCGATGTGCAAGGTTTCTATTCAGCCTTCGACATTGCCGCCTACCCTTCTCTGTACGAGGGGCTCAGCCTGGCAATCATTGAAGCGCAATTCAACGGCCTTCCTTGCATCCTCTCTGACGCAATATCATCAGAAACGATCATCTCCGATGAAGTAAGTTCTCTCTCCATCACAGACCCAACCGCTTGGGCCGAAGCGGCATTGAGCCTCAATCGCAGCAATCAACAGTTAATCAAACCTAAGGCAAAATGTTTCGACATCAAAGGGATCAGGGCTCGAGCAACAGAACTCTTTTCAATAGACGACAATCAATAGACAAAAAAAGACAACACAGCCAAAGGTATACACAAGCAGCGCCTACACGCATTAACTTCCTCCAGCCATGACCCAAGCGCCTCATGCAAACCCGCGCTTTAGAATGCCTGCAATGACACAGACCACACATTTGACATCACGCAATGTGGCGCTTTCCCCCATTGCGGTCTCCGTAGCAGCACGTCGTTGAGACCAATCCAGCACAAGCCCGTTTCACAATGGGAGTTGACGCCATGTTCCCCAAGTAGTTCAAATAGCACAATTAACAGTATCCCCTGATAATGCAGCAATCAAACAGGTACAATTGAGCTATCAAAATATCGCCGACCAGGTGAGGGATATACAAAATGAACACTGCAATTACACGGATTGGGTTTCTATTAATCCCCGCAGCGCTTGCACTGGCGCTTGCACCCGCTGCCGCAATGGCAGACGAGCTTCAAAATGGGGCGAGCTCAACTAATTCCAGCTACGTGGAGCATACGCAAGAACCCCTTGCCGGGGAAGCGCCAGCAGGAAATGAGCCCGCTCCAAAAAACGAATCTCCAGAGAAAGCGGCAGAGACAACCACTCCAGGCTCGCCGTCAAACACAAGCTCTTCTGAGCCTGCAGTGGCAGCAAAAGATGGACTCGTGCTGGAAAACGGACATCTAATCAATTACTCCAACGGCATTGAGGCGGCAATATCCGGCTGGCGTGATTTCGAAGGTTCTTGGTATTGGTTTGCCAATTCCTCAAAGGCTACTGAATCGAAATGGGTTAAAACAGGCGGCAAGCAGTACCGCCTCGGGGCAGACGGCAAGATGATCACAGGAAGCTTCTCTGTCGACAACGCTCTGTACCATGCCACTTCGTCAGGGGCTATCGTAACTGGCAGCGGATGGGTTAAGGCCGACGGAAATTGGTGGTATCCAAATAGCAATGGCGCGCTTCGCACCGGATGGCTTTATGCTGGAGGAAGTTGGTACTGGCTCAACACTAAAACCGGCGCAATGGCAACTGGCTGGGTTAAGGTTGATAGCAAATGGTATTTGTTCAACGGCTCTGGAGCCATGCTTACCGGGTGGCAAAAGCGGGGCGCTTGGTACTACCTCACCTCTTCCGGCGCCATGAAAACCGGCTGGCTTAGCAACGGCGGGAAATGGTACTGGCTCAATCGCGACTCAGGCGCAATGCAAACTGGATGGATTAAAGACGACAACGGCAAATGGTGGTTCGCCGACGGCTCTGGCGCGCTCGCTTCTGCCCGCTGGGTACAGGGCGCTGGCGGATCCTGGTACCGCGTTGACGGTGATGGAGCAATGGCAACCGGTTGGCGCCAGGTTTCAGGCCAGTGGTACTGGATGGATTCTGCCCAAGACGGAAAGATGGCAGCCAATAAGCTCGTCAACGACAATGGAACATACTATTGGTGCAATTCTTCTGGTGCCATGATTCGTAATGGCTGGTGCAAAGACAGCGCCTGGCATTGGGCTTCCGGATCAGGAGCGATGAGTTCTGGCTGGCTGAAAACTGGCGGCTCTTGGTACTGGCTCGATCCCTCCGACCCAAAGCATCCCATGCTAACAGGATTGCAGACGATCGACGAATCCGATTACTTTTTCAAGGATTCAGGCGCAATGGTGTCAACTTGCTGGGTGAAAGTTGACACGACAGGAAATGCTCGCTTTGCTTCGTCTTCTGGGGCGCTTGGTAACATAACTCGCGATGCTGACGGCACATTAAAGAACAATGGCGTTCTTTGCTCAGGCTGGGTAAACCTCGGCGGTGGGGTGAAAGCCTATGCTGACCCCAAAACTCATAAAGCAAAAACCGGATGGATCAAAGAAGGTTCTGTATATTACTACATCAACCCCTCATCGGGCGTTATGGCAACTGGATGGCAGAAGATCAACGGCACTTGGTACCTTCTAGCCTACAACGGCAAAATGTTAACCGGTTGGCAGAAAGTTAGCGGAATCTGGTACCACATGGACAGCTCGGGCGCGATGCAGACAGGATGGCTGAAGCAAGGAGGAACCTGGTATTGGCTGAGCGGGTCTGGCGCCATGGCAACTGGCTGGCAGAAGATCAGCGGCACTTGGTATTACTTCAATAGCAGCGGAGCTTGGGTTCCCAACCCAGAACGCGCCCAAATGACAGATCGAATCTGGGGATGCAACAGCGGAACCCAATGGCTCATTGCCGTAAACAGATCGACTCATAAAGTTGGTATCTATAGGGGCTCGTCGCACAATTGGTCCCTGCAGTATTACGTTGACTGCGTCACAGGAGCACCAAGCAGCCCCACAATCACAGGAACATTCCGAACTAGCGGCGGAAAAAGGATGGCACTGAGCACCGATAGCCGCGCAAAATGGTGCACACAGATCAGCGGCGGATACTTCTTCCACACAATCCTCGCTTCAAACAACGAGCTGGGGAAAAGCCTTTCCCATGGCTGCATCAGAATGGCATACCCTGATGCGCAATGGATATACAATAACATCTACGCTGGTACCACGGTTGTAATTTACGGATAGCAACTAAAGGGCGAGGGGCTCACCCACCAACGAACCCCGACCTAACATCGCATGTTTAGATATTATTGAAAGAATGATCCACAAAAGGCGGCTTGCATGGCGTTTGAGAAAAAAATATTCAGCTCCATCCTTTCATTGGTTTTGGTAACGGGTCTTTTGCCTTGCCCCGCATTCGCAGATACCATCAATGCAGGAAATGGGACTAATACAAAAGAGCCAAGCAACCAAAGTTCCGCATTTTACGACGATGACATAGCCTCAAAACCCGATCTGTCCGAAACCGACGTGGATGGCAAGACCACAGGCAACACGGACGGGTACGAAGATTCCGATATCGCAGCAATGGATGACGGCGAATACGATACTGACGCCGAATTTTCCGAACCCGACTACAGCGATGGCAAGCTTGCAATATGGGCAGACGGGCTTGACGGTTCTACCAATATTACGGATATATACCCACCAGATACCAACGAGTTCGAGCTTTACTCAAATGGTTCCAGCGTTTCCCCCATGACGTTCAGCGACGAAATGCTGTATTTCTGCAAGTATGAAAGCAGCTGCAATTACGACCAAGGACTTAGCTCTGGCGACGGCTACCATGCAATGGGCTATTTCCAGTTCGACAACCGCTATGGCCTGGGCAGCTTCCTTAAAGCGGTATATCAATACAATCCCTCAAAATATAAAGCCCTCAAGGTCATCGGCGACCGCTACGGATGGGATGTAACGGGCGCAACAAGAAGCAACAACACTTTTACCCGACTGGGCAACGACCTTAACACCGCATGGCACGCCGCATACAAAGCCGACCCCAATGAGTTTTCACGGCTGCAGAACGGCTGGGCCTACACGGAGTATTACAGTGGATCGCTAGGAGCCCGCGGGTGTCTGGGCGCATTTGGGATCAATCTCGACAACCGCCCCGATTGCATCAAGGGCTTATGCTGGGGCATGGTCAACCTCTTCGGAGCCGGCGGTGGCGCCTCGTATATCAAAAACGGCAACTACTACGGCGCAAACTGGTTTTTCAAGTATTCAGGCATCAACGAATCCATGTCCGACAAAACGCTGATTGTTACGCTCTGCGACTTCGTTGTTAACAATGTTTCCAGGCGCTACCCCAAACAGCAGATATATTGGAAAGGATGGCAGAATCGATACCGTAGCGAAAAAGAAGATTGCCTGAGTTACCTGAATGTTGACCGCTGGATCAACAGCGGCGGCAAGTGGTGGTACCGTCACGCCGACGGCTCCTACACACGCAACGACTGGGAACGCATCAATGGATACTGGTACTATTTCGATGGTTCTGGCTGGATGCAAACTGGATGGCTGAAGCTCGACAATTCCTGGTATTGGCTCAATGGTTCTGGAGCAATGGCAATCGGGTGGCAGAAAATTGCCGGCAGCTGGTACTACTTCAATGGCAGCGGCGTTATGCAGACTGGATGGCTGAAGCTCAGCAACAGCACTTACTACCTCAACGGATCAGGCGCCATGCTCACCGGGTGGCAGCTAATCAATGGAAACTGGTACTACATGAACGGCTCGGGGGCCATGCTCACCGGATGGCAGTGGATCGACAATGATTGGTACTACCTCTATAACAATGGCGTAATGAAAACGGGTTGGTTGGAACTCGGCGAAACCAAGTATTACCTTGATGGGTCTGGAGCCATGAGAACTGGGTGGTTCAAGGTCGATAGCAAATGGTATTACGCCAATGGTTCGGGAGCGATGCAAACAGGATGGCTGAAAACCGGCAACACCTGGTACTACCTCAATGGATCGGGGATTATGCTCACCGGGTGGCAGCGGATCGGCAACGCCTGGTACCACCTCAACGGGTCGGGGGCAATGGCGACTGGGTGGCTGAAACTTGGAAGCACCTGGTACTATCTCAACGGGTCGGGAGCCATGCTCACAGGGTGGCAGTCTATCGGCGGAAAGTGGTACTACCTTAACGGCAGTGGAGCCATGAAAACCGGATGGTACAAGGTCGGAAGCAACTGGTACTATTCCAACCCCAGCGGCGTCATGCGCTACTCCACCTGGATCGGCGACTACTACCTGCTGAGCGACGGACGAATGGCAACCAACCGCTGGGTCGGGGGTTACTATGTGGGTGCCGACGGGAAATGGGTGCGATAAACCAGTCATCCCGTTTATTGTTTGTTCAAATTATTTTCATATAGCCGAATATTGAACTTGTGTTCAGTATTCGGCTATACTTATTAATATTGAACAAATCAACGGGGAGAAACCTTTGCTATCTAAGAATGAATTCAATGTGCTCGTTGCTCTTAACGGCACGCCATCCATAAGCCAACGCGAAATAGCAAGCAAATCGGGCATTTCGCTGGGAAGCGCAAACGCTGCGCTTAAATCACTCACCGAAAAGGGCATGGTCTCAAATGGCGCAATTAATGCAGAAGGCAAAGAAGCGCTTTCGCCCTTTAAGGTAGATAATGCAATCATCATGGCGGCTGGCCTCTCTTCGCGCTTTGCCCCTATTTCCTACGAAAAGCCCAAGGGCCTTCTTCGCGTTCGAGGAGAAGTGCTTATTGAACGACAAATCAAACAGCTCAAAGAAGCGGGCATTAATGACATTACTGTTGTCGCAGGCTATAAGAAGGAGTACTTCTTCTACCTCGAAGATACGTTTGGTGTAACCATCGTTATTAACCCCGAGTACGCATCGCGCAACAACAACTCTACCCTTATGCGTGTTCGCGAAAAGCTTGGCAATACCTTTATCTGCTCTTCGGACGACTACTTCACCGAAAACCCCTTCGAGCCGTATGTGTATCAGGCATACTACGCAGCTCAATACTGCAAGGGCGAAACCCCTGAATGGTGCATCAAGGAAGGCCCGAACAAGCGAATTGCCGGGGTCACCATCGGCGGCTCCGATTCTTTGATTATGCTTGGGCATGTTTATTTCGATAAAGCGTTCTCCAAGCGTTTTTCCGAAATACTTGTCACAGAATATGACCGCCCCGAAACCGCAGACAAACTTTGGGAGCAAATTTACATCGACCACATCAAAGAGCTCGATATGGTAGTACGACCCTACCCTGATGGCATGATCAACGAGTTCGATTCGCTCGATGAGCTGAGGCTTTTCGACCCTGAATTCATCCAGAACGTCGATTCAGAAGCCTTCGACAACATCGTTGCCACCCTTGGCTGCACACGAGACGAAATTCATGACATCTACCCCTTGAAGCAGGGTCTTACCAACCTATCCTGTCATTTTGCCATCAACAGCGGGGAGTACGTCTACCGCCACCCCGGCGTTGGCACTGACAAGCTAATCAACCGCCAAGAAGAGACAAAGGCGCAGGAATTGGCCCGATCGCTGAAAATCGATGACACCTTTATCTATGAAGACCCTGCAAAGGGCTGGAAGGTTTCCCGTTTCATCCCCAACTGCGAACAGCTTGACCCTTCAAACCCTACCGACATCGAAGAAGCCACCTCTCTTATCAAGAAGCTTCACGGCTCTGATGCAGAATTGGCGCTTAGCTTCAGCTTCTTCCAGAAGTCGTGCGACTACGCAGGCCTTATCGAACCCTCCGACCTTGACGCCATCCCCGACTTTCGCCAGCTGGAATCAGAGTTCGCGCATCTCTACGATCTATTCAGCACCGACGGCGTAGGACGTACCGTTCTTTGTCATAACGACTTCTTCTATTTGAATCTCTTGAAGGACGAAAAGGGTACTCTTTCACTGATCGACTGGGAATACTCCGGCATGGCCGATTTCTCACAAGATCTGGGAACCTTCATTGTTTGCAGCGAGCTCGACGAGGCTGCAGCAGACAAGCTAATTTCCCTTTATTTCGAGAACCAGGCTTCCGTCGAGCAGCTTCGACATTGCTATGCCGCAGTTGCCTTTGCTGGCTGGTGCTGGTATCTCTGGTCCCTTTACAAGGAATCTCAGGGCGAATCGGTTGGAGAGTGGCTGTACATCTACTATCGCTACGCCAAGAAGTACCTTGATAAATCGCTGGCCCTCTATCAAACAGGCATCAACTAACGCAACCCCCTAGAAACCGACACCCTTTCGACAGGAGCAAACATGCAACAGAGCATTTCCAACCTGCAAAAACAGCGTCACCGCAAATACATGACAAAAGGGATAGCCTTCGCTGTGGCTTCTGGCATTTGCTACGGCCTGTATACGGCGTTTTTAACTCTGGGAGAAACACAAGGCGTATGGGCCGCATGGTTTGGTGGCGAAGGCTGGAACGGCAACGCACCCCTTAGCGCTTTTGCAATCACCTTCACCCTCGCCGCGCTTGCCGCGGGCTTGAACGATACGTTCAGCGGATTGTGGTCAGTGGCCATGTGCGCCAAGAACGGTCAGCTGGGCGACCTTTGGAAAACAGTTAAGACGAAGCCCGGCTGGGTAATGATGGTTTGCGCAGCCATCGGCGGTCCGTTCGCCACCATTGCCTACGTGGTGGCGCTGAATTCAGCAACCGCGGCGGGCAACCCGGGCGTCATTGTGCCCATCGCTGCGCTCAACTGCGCTATTGGTGCCATTCTTGGCCGCGTGTTGTTCAAGCAAAGCCTTGAGGCCCATAAGGTTATCGGCATCCTGATTTGCCTTGCCGCTGCAGGCATTATTGGTGGCACCAGCTTTGCCAACATGGGCCCCGAAGCCCTGTTTGGCTGCTTGTTTGCCTTCCTTGCTGCGTTCGGCTGGGGCTTCGAGGGCTGCGTTGCGGGCTTCGGAACCATCCTGATCGACTACCGCATCGGCATTGCCATTAGGCAAATTACAGCCGGTGTTCTAGAACTGGCAATCGCCTTCCCTGTTCTTACCGTAATGGGCGATAGTATTGTTGCCGTGCCTGCTATCCTGTGCACGGCCGTTTCCGACCCCTCTATATTGATCTTCGCCGTGTCGGGTCTGCTTGCAATGCCAGCCTTTTCGTTCTGGTATAAGGGAAATTCCATGTGCGGCACCGCACTGGGCATGGCGTGCAACGGTATGTACGCCTTCTGGGGCCCGTTCTTCATTTGGATTGTATTGGGCGTCTTGAACATTGGCGGCTTGGCTGCCGACTACCCGCCCCTTTCCGCAATGCAGTGGATTGGCGCGCTTATCATGATTGCCGGCATCTTCTGCATTGCCATCAACCCCACAAAAAGCATCAAGGCACATAAGGAGTAGTCAAAATGAAGAACAACCTGCCCCCCTTGCACTACGCCATTATCGAATGCTTCAACCACGGCGAAGAGCTGAGCGCAAACGATGTTATCGCTGCACTCAAGGAAGATTACTCTTGCTACAAGCTGTTGAATAACAAGGACGTAGATGAAGCCCTGGCAACCTCACGGGAAAATGGGCTGCTTGAAGAAACAAAAGTTGACGTTGATGGCGATGGTCAGCTTCGGATCTTCTACAAGATGACTGCTTTCGGAACGGATATGGTGCGCCGCTATCTTGGTTAGGCGGCGTGGCCCCGCGCAAAGATCAACCGTATTCGCCCTTTTTGAGGAAGAGAAATCAATGCAAAGAAGTACCCGTTGCAACCCTTGACGGACCGCAACGGGTACTTCTTTATCCTGTAATTTTATAGAAACGCATATCTCCTTCCGCAAGAAGCAATTTAAATCCTGGCGTCTGCTCATTGATCGAGGCCACACCATTGAAATAATGCCCATTTGATTTCGCAATCCCATCATCAAGCGTTGACTCTTCAGCCTCCTCTCCCCCGCAATCAAGAAGTAGGACATACTTTGCATCGAGCCTGCTTGCAGCGACAGCAACATCATTATTATCTGCGACATTGCACAACTCCTCGCGAACCAGGACGCTATCGGGCTTTTCGGAGCCACCCCCATATGAAGAATAGCTCCTGAACATTACATCTGCCCCGTCTGCGCCATAGGAAAACACACTGCCATCGTAGGGAACATTGACTATTCCGCCAGGATCAGCAGAAGAAAGCTCTTTTGCCTGCTCAACAAATGACGCCTCTTCCTCCGTGTATCTACGCACCTCGGGGGCAGACAGCCAATTGAGCTTTGCATTCACCACTTCGAAAGCTGGTTGGTTGTCGTAATTTGACTCAAAAAATAAATTCGTCGGTCTATAAACGACGGCGACAAAGGCGGCAAGCAAGAAAATCAAAGACACACGCGCCAACCGCACCGATAGCCCCACCCTCTTGCCAAGGCCCCAGAGAAGGGAAAAAGCTTCATGCGCGCCATAAGCTGCAAGGGGGATTGAAGCCAAAGCGACATTCGCGGCAATCCTGTAAGCATCGTTGTACCAAAAACCCGCCAAAAAAGACCTCAAGGAGCCCTCGGTACTTGCGCAAACAACAAAAGTGACCGTACACAGCACATACGAGACAATAAGGAAGCGGAATCGCTTTCTGACTATCGCGCAAAGAGCCCCGAACAAGACCAGCGCAGCAAGCAACCACTGGGGAGGATAAGAACGCAAAGAAAGGTTGATTGCGCCAATCGCGGCGTCCATTTTGCCCTCGAAGGCTGGCCAGGGATATGTGACCACCGCATTAAACGCAGACGACTTCCACAGCACCCACCAAAGCCCAAGCAGAGCAAGAAGGAACAACAAGCAGACAGCGTAGGAACGATAACTCCCGCGGTTTGACCCCTTTGTCGAAAACCACAGTTCTTTGGCGCAGAAAGGAGCACCGAGAACAATCGCGGCAAAAATTGCATTAGGCTGAAGCAACGCCAAAGACGCACCGCTAAATACTAGCAACATCATCCAAGATTGCCGCTCGCGCATTGAGGACGTCCTGCAAAACAGTCCACAAACTGCCGCAATAGCTATAGGCAAAACACAATAGGCTGCGAGATTCGAATACAGCGGCCCAAATGTCAGAAAACCCCAAGGGAATGACGTAAACGCAAGCACAAACAAGGACCCCAGAGCAACAATCTTTCGCTCCTCGAAGAAGACCGCCAAAAGCATGCACAGCGCTAGAGGAAAGACCAATCCCATGAAGACCATCAAAGATGCGTTTTCGGCAACAGGAGAGCTTACGCAAACCATACCCGCGCTAAGCGCAGTCACAATATGCCACGAAGCTGGGTAGAACCCTCCTGAAGCACTTGCAGGAGATATTCCCACGGCAATTTCATCAGCCGAATACAATGAGCTTGCAAAAACCGAGTAATTGCCATGCTGCATCATCGATTCAATCGCACTTAAATGCCATGCATTGTCATATAGCTGAGCGAATGAAGCCGCCCCGTTGAGGTCTTTAACAAAAACAAAGCCAACAACCAGCATGCCCAACATTGCATAGAGCGCAAGAAGGGGCAGGTCGACCACATCGACATTTTGGATATCGTGGCTGCAACTATTTTTCTTAAACTGGGAAGCAATAAGCCACACAGCGAGCGAGAGTGCAACTGCTGGAGCAGCTACAGCCCACCACTCAACGGAAACACCCAGCCAACCGTATACGATGCCGAAAACGCAATATAAAAGCGTTGAGATCGTCGGAGCTGCCGCTAGCGCCGTTGCTTTCCCAAAAGAAAGCGCCCTCACAGCAAAAAAACCTGGAATATACAGCAACGCCGTCACCGCTAGTCCCGCAACAAAAAAATCAAGCCACATGCTAATTACTCCGTTGTTGTTTCTTGCGCCGCGCGGAATTCTTTCTTTAAAGTCTCAAGCGACGCAAGAGCATCTTCTTCGCACTTTTCCAGCTCAGCTTTCTGCTGAGCCATTACTTCAGGATTTTCCGGGGCTGGTTTGCGAAACTTGTCTAGCGCCCTCAAGCAAACATTGCGAATATAACCCGTCCAACCAATGCGGGAAAGGGTGTATTCCCTGCCTATGCTGCCCGGCACCGCGGACCCCTCACCACAATCAAGAAGCATCTTCACCACGGTAAACATATGAGGACTTACCGAGCGTGCTATTTCGAGAGGATGATCGAAACAGGAACCAATCAAGCGGCCAAGCTCCCGGAACGACCTGCGCCTCTCTTCCTCAGAAAGGCGGAAAGCATCCTCAAATACAAAGGCTATCGCCCACACCAAAAGCTCTGCGGGGCAAAGTCCCATAAAGCCTCGCGCCTGCCACTCGGAAAAGACCCCGCTAATAATTCGGTAGTGCCATTTGATGCGCTCTGTCTTTTTTTCAAACAGGCTATCCATAGCCGAGCCTTCTCGGCTAAGTCTGTAGTAGTACAGCTTGTCGGGAATGAAGATAGTTTTTGCAGAACATGGATATGCCACAAACAAGAACAGCTCATCTTCACCCAACGGGAGGCTCTCATCGAACGCAATATTATTGTCCGCCAAGAACGCCCGCCGAAAAGAAACACGCCAAGAAAAGGGAGCGGACGGCTCTTCAAACAATACCGCCTGATCGAAGCCATGGTATACGCGCGCCTTTGGACTAAGACATTTTTCCAACCAGGGATAATTAGCCCACTCAGGGACGCAATTCGCCCCGAAGGTCACAATGTCGGGGCTCTGCTCTTTTACCACCCCCGCCAAAACTTCGCAGGCATTGGTGCTCATATAGTCATCTGAATCGATAAAAAGCACGTATTCACCCGAAGCTTTTTCAAAGCCAAAATTGCGAGCGGATGAGACTCCCCCGTTCGCTTTCGTGAACACATTAATTCGAGAGTCTAGCGCCGCGTGCATTTCGGCAATCGCCAACGACCCATCCGTCGAACCATCGTCAACGCAGATTACCTCGATATCCTGAAAACTCTGATTGCACAGAGAATCAAGACACAAGGAAAGATACTTCTCTACGTTGTAAACGGGAACAATTATTGAGAATAAAGGCATAGATCCACTCGCTCTATCTAGCCAACCTTGCGTGATATAGCTTTTACCAGCGACCCGAAGCCGCCAACGGCAAGATAACATTTCGCCTTTGCTATCTTGCCGCCCGAAACCTGCTGGGCGGCTCTACGCGCATGGTAGTACGTTGGGTCTGCCATTAGTGCCGCTAATTCGCCTGTTCTCCATTCGCCGAGCACAGCTTCGTTCAGATAGCCCTTGCTCTTGTCGGAGGAAAACTCGCTTGCAAAGCGCTGGATGAATTCACGCTGCAGGGGCTCGGTTAACCTTTCGTAATTCCACATATAGTTATCGAACTTGATGCCTTCTTCGACTTCTCTAAGCAAAGCTAATTCCTTATGAGAGGAGAGGAAACTATCGATTTCCGCATGCTCATCGCAAATGCAATACACCTTAGCTGGAGAATTGACCGAAGACGATTCATTGTCCTGACGATAATGGAGAACGGGATCTTGCAAAAATACAACGCGATCTGCCATGGCCCAGACTTTGAAATTGAAAGAAGAATCCTGGAAAGACGCACCTGGCGTTTCCAAGAAGCGAATGCCGCTCTGCTCAAGGAAATCCCTGCGATAAACAGCAGACCAGATAGAGGGCTTCAGGTAGAAGATATTGTTTTCCTTGCGTGGATCAACCACATGCCCCGTCATAGGCTTGGTTACCAATTCGAAAAACTCGTTCTTTTCTTCAGGCGTTGACCAGTAGAACCAGAAATTCGCTTTTGCAACTTGCGCTTCAGCCGCCTCGGCAGCGTTCACCATTTTTTCCAGCGCGTCATGTTCGAAGAAATCGTCCGACTCCAAAATTGCAATGTACTTGCCACATGCGGCATCAAGCCCCTGATTCATCGAGGCGCCATAGCCGGAATTCGCCTTGTCGATAATCTTAAAGCGACTGTCGGCCTGCATGTACTCGCGAATGATATCGGGAGAGCTATCCGTCGAGCCATCGTTGATGCAAATGACTTCAATATCGGAAAGAGTTTGGTTCTTGGCAGAATCCAAACACTCTCGAAGATACCTTTCGACGTTATAAATCGGAACCAATAGTGAAACAACTGGCTGCATGTGTTGCCTTTCGAAATTTGCTAAACATGTTTTAGTATAGCAACAACAGAACAACTAGCCTGCTCTTACCTTATACAGCAGGAAAGCACAGAACGGATTCCGCATGCCCTTCCTCAGAGCATTAAAACAGTTCCTTCCTATCTCATCACGCTCTTTTCACGCCGCCGAACAGCACTTCGACGAAAAACTTAACCATATCGAAAGCTCAATCACTGCCCGTATCGAGCAAGCAGACATCGGAATCAATGGAAATATCAACCACAAATTCGATATCTGCTATCCCATGATGGAGTCATTCTCAGAAGACCTGGCAGCGCACGACAAACATATGAAGATGTTCGCTTGGGAAATGTACAAGCACGAAGACGAAAGCGTTGACGATGCAAAGAAGCGATTTTTCCGCTCGCTGCCTGAAGCCACCGGCGGAATGCGTCTTCTACAACTTGGCTGCACAAAATTGCTTCATGACTTCGATGCTCTTTGCAACGAGCACGGCATAGCGTATTGGCTCAATTTCGGTACACTTCTGGGCGCAGTCCGACATGGCGGCTTTATCCCTTGGGACGACGATATTGACCTGGGAATCACTCGCGACGAGCTAGACAAGCTAACCGCCCTTGTCTCTGAAAATGACCGGTTTCGTATCACTGAAGTGTTCGACAGATTCGCGCAATGTCGCCAGGTCCGCTTCTTGTATGCAGACGAATCGCTGCCTTGCTTCCTTGATCTATTTATTTACGATTGGGCACCTTCTGCTAGCGGCTACAATGCGGAAAAGCAGCGGAATATCAGAAAGGCAATGCTCGGCAAGATGGCCGAGGACCCCGAGCTTTCAGCCTGGGAGCAATCCCCTTACTGTGCGTCCACCGACGCTATGGCGCCCGCTATTGACGCCTATTTCACCAAAGCGCTTGATGAATCGAAATCGCTGGGGCTTATCTGCCAAAAGAAAGACGCGCATGCCGTTCTCTGGTCGCTCGACAACTTAGACGATGACAAGCAACGATGGTGGGCATACGGCATCGATGACATATTCCCCTTACGCAGGGTGATGTTCGAGGGAATCGAATGCTTCATTCCCAATAACCCTGACAGCTTCCTAACAAGCAGGTACGGGGACTACCTGGAATTGCCGAAGGACATACACACGCATTTTCAGCATGTTGATCACGCCGAACTTGACACACCAGAAATGAAGCAGGCCTTCAACAAGCTGATTAAATAGAACAAAGAAGCTTGGCGCTTACTCTCCATTAGCGCCAAGCTTCTCTTTTACCTCGGTGGTTGAAATACCCTGGGTTCTGTCGAGATACACAACCTCGCACATGTCCCTTAATGCCTCAAAGCGGGCGTCTCCCGCCCAATCGCTTCCCATGCATACAGTGTCAACGTGGTATTCAGTAATATCGGCCTTTTTTTGGCCCCAATTGTTTTCAGGAATAACCAAGTCAACGTAGCGAATAGCCTCCAGCATCTCTTTGCGCGTTTCATAAGGGTAGAAGCTCTTCTTGCCCTTGACCGCATTGAACTCGTCTGTCGAAAGCGCAACGATGAGGTAATCGCCCAATTGGGAAGCGCGCTGCAGCAAACGAATATGGCCGTAATGAAGGAGGTCGAACGTGCCATACGTTAGAACGCGCTTCAACCCCGGCCCTCTATTTCCGGTTTCACCGACAGGCTCGATAGTTACTGTTGCCTGGCGTTTGCCTTGTCTCTCCATGTTGTCACGCCCCGTCCTGCGCAGCCGCCTCCTTTAGGAGGAAGCCTTAACCAGCAATTCCTTGTCAAGATCGTTAAACCTGGTTCTATCGCCCACGAAACGCAACTGCTTCTTGTTTTTGCCAATATAGGCAATTGCGTGAGCGACGCTATCAAGGTTCTGCGGATCTTCCAGCAAGATCAGAGAGCCGCTCTTCGCCGCGAATGGGCCAACAGTCAAGACATCCTCTGGATGCCAAATCGAAACTACCAGGAAGGAATCGGACTTGCTGCGCAGACCGATCCATGTATTGATCTTTTCGTTCGCATCATAAGGACCGTCGCCAACAAAACGGTGAATCTCGGCAGAGCTGGCAGCAATCGGAGCAATTCCTTCGTCGGGAAACGATTTGAAGCCCCCAACGACAAGAACTCTCTGCCTGCTCATTGCGACTTCGCGCATTTGCGCAGAGACGGACTCTTCACCCTTTTTTACGAGCACGGGGCATTGCCTTGAATGCAGATAAGGGGAAAGCGATGCCAAATCGCCCAAACAGCCATCGTAGGTAAGGGCAACATCGGAGCCCCATAGGCCCTTTTCTTCGCCATGCTGGAAAATCGACCGCGAAAGGCTGCAGGCATTTTCGCCTTCCAGCACTTCCAAAGAAGCCGCAGGCAATGCGGACGATGCTTCCTTGGTTATTGCGCCCACATCCAACGTACCGCCATTCAGAACGTACACCGTTTGAGGATTGAGCCTGGTTAGCTCCTGCGCCGTAATATCGGGCACGCTTTCGTTCTGCGTAAGGAGAATCGGCGCATCCAATGCCCCCGCAAGGCCATTCGCAATCAGCGGCACCATTTCGTGCTCGCCCGAAGCCAGAATCACCGCTTTGGCGCCATCGGGATAGCACCGGCTGGAAAGCTTCGCCGCAATGCCGTAACGCGTGTCCGCTTCGATGGATTCGATGCCGCTCATATCGGGCTTCTTCGGGTCCTGCAGGGTTTCGAACACAATCTGTTCCGATTCCTTGCTACCCACATGACCGCCCAGCACGCGATACGTCTGGCACACTTCCTTCGCCGTGCCCGCCATGCGCAGGTGGCCCTTTTCGATCCACACCGCCTTGTTGCACAAGCGCTCGATCTGGTCGTTGTTGTGCGAAACAATAAGCACCGTCACGCCGTGTTCTTTGATCAGCTTCGTAATGCGGTCTTCGCACTTCTTCTGGAACATGAAGTCGCCTACGGAAAGCACTTCGTCAACGATCAGGATCTCGGGCACGATAACCGTAGCGATTGCAAAGGCGATGCGCGCCACCATGCCAGAAGAGTGGTTCTTCATGGGCATGTCCAGGAACTTTTCCACCTCGGCAAATTCAACGATGTCGTCGAAGTTTTCTTCAATGAACTGCTTCGAGTAGCCCAGAAGTGCGCCATTCAGATAGATGTTTTCGCGCGCGGTAAGCTCCATGTCGAAGCCCGCACCAAGCTCGATGAGCGGAGCGATGTTGCCATTAACCGTGCACGACCCTTTGCTGGGCTCCAGCACGCCGGCGATGATCTTCAGAATGGTGGATTTACCAGAGCCATTCGTGCCCAGAATGCCGAACACGTCGCCCTGCTTCACTTCGAAGGAAACGTCGTCGAGTGCGCGGAATTCCTTGAAGCGCAGCTCGCGCTTCAAGGCGGCAATCGCATATTCCTTGATGCTGTTCAGCTGCTCACTTGCCATGTTGAAGATCATGGACACATGGTCCACCTTGATCATGGTTTTCTTCGACGAGTCGTCGGCGAGCTCAGATTCGATTTCCAGAACGCTGGTGTTCACGTTTTCGGGCATGGTTGTTCCTTAAACGTAGAGAATGAACTTCTTTTCGGTCTTCTTGAAAATAAGCAGACCAATGGCGAATGCAGCTACCGCCATGCCAAGGCACAGGAGGTTTTCCTGCAAGCCGGGCACCGTGCCGCTCAGGATAAGATCGCGGAAGTAGCTTACGTAGTGAAACATGGGGTTGTACTGCATAAGAGGCGCCGCCCAATCGGGCAGGATTTCTACGGGGTAGAACAGCGGCGTGGCGTACGTCCACGCGGTGATTACGACGCCCCACAGGTGGCACACGTCGCGGAAGAACACCGAAAGGGCGGAAAGCGCCATACCCACGCCCGCGCTGAACAGCACCACGTACAGGAGCAGCAGCGGCAGGGCAAGCAAGCTAACGTGCGGCATAACCTGGAAGAAGATCATTACTGCGGCTACCGCGATAAGCGAAATGCAGAAGTTCACCAGCTGGAACAGCACCTTTTCCAGCGGGAAGATGAGCTTTTCGATGCGGATCTTCTTAATGAGCGAAGAAGATTCGATGATGGAGTTCATGGCGCCCGAAGTGGAGTCGGCCATAAGGGCAAACATAACGTTACCCAGAATTACATACAGCGGGTAGTTTTCGATGCTGAACTTGAAGAACGTGCTGAACACAACGGAAAGCACGATCATCATGAGCAGGGGGTTCAGGACCGACCACAGAACGCCCAGGGCGCTGCGGCGGTACTTCAGCTTGAAGTCCCTGGATACGAGGGACGTTATGGTGAACCAATTCCTTCTGGCATTAGCGCTTGAGAGCATATTTGGCATTAATGCAGTTCCTTATCGTTTAGTGGTTGCGCGGAAGGTGCCGCCTTTGCAATTGGCGCCCACCGCAACCTAAATAATCACGATGTTTCATTGTAAAGGGTATTGGCGCACGCTAACCAGCCTGCACGGTTTTTGCGGAAAATAAGGATGGTCGCCGTTTTCTCTCTTTTTCACTTCTGGACTGCCGCCACACGCCGCCGAAAAAACGCCGAGGAAAAACGGGCATCACACATCCGGAATCACTCGATCCAGAAAGCCATCGGGCAGCTACCTTCCCAGCAGCCTTCTGGAAACAGCCGTTATTGCCCTCCCTATCTTGCAAGATCTGCTTTGCAATAGCTCGAGCCTCGCCCGCTCGTGCCCTCCCGAACGGCCTTCCATCCTTACGTTTTCCACAAATCTAGACGCTGATTTCCGGTCGATAGCTCTAGTCAAAACGGTTTGACGGTAAAGAATCTCCAATTCCGCATCCAGGATATCCAGACCCCCACGATTCCCCCTCTTCCCCCAATAAGGTCAAATAATCGGCAGCAGCGGAAAACCAGGTAACGCATAATTCTTTGCGCACTTTGAAAGCTGAACACGCCCAGAAAAGAGAAAAAGACATGGCGCGTGCCGTCGGTATGTTTTGAGTGTCGAATTCAATCATGCTAGGAGGCAGGCCATGTCCAACCCAATCGCATCATTCGACGAGGAGGCGGTGAAGTCCGAGCTTCGCGAGCTGGTCAGGAAAACCATCAAGGAGACCATCAACGCCATGCTCGACAAGGAGGCCAACCAGCTTGTGGGCGCGGGACCGTACGAGCGAACTGACGATAGGGCGGCGTACCGCGCCGGGCGCTAAGAGCGCGGATTCACCACGACGTCGGGCCAGGTCACGCTCAAGATGCCAAAGCTCAAGGGGATGCGCTTCGCCACCGCGGTCGTCGAGCGCCACAAGAGGCGCGAAACCAGCGTCGAGGAGGCCATCATCGAGATGCATTTGGCCGGGGTGTCCACGCGCCGCATCGAGGACGTCAGCGAGATCCTGTAGGGCGCGGGCGTCTCCGCCGACACCGTGTCGAACCCCAACGACAAGGCCCTCAAGGCGGTCGAGGAATGGAGGTGCGGGCCGCTGGACCGCGAGTACCCATACGTCTATGTCGACGGCATCTACCTGAAGCGCAGCTGGAGCGGCTCCTACGAGAACATCGCCGTCATAGTCGCCATCGGCGTGAACGACGACGGCTACCGCGAGGTGATCGGCCGCGCCGAGGGCTTCACCGAGTCGTCGGAATGCTGGCGCGATTTCCTGTCGTGGCTGAAATCGCGCGGCCTGCGCGGCGTCCGCATAGTCGTCGACGACAAGGCCGCCGGCATGGTCGGCCCGATCGCCGAGGTCTTCCCCGAGGCCAAATACCAGCGCTGCACGGTGCATTTCTACCGCAACATGCTGGCAAGGTCCCCGAACCGAAGAGGCCGCAGGTGGCAGCCATGCTCAAGGCCATCCACGCGATGGAGCCTCGCGAGGCGGCTTCGGCCAAGGCCGAGGCGGTGGCCGGTGATCTGGAATCGATGAGGCTCAGGGAGGCCGCCAAGGTCGTGCGCGTCGGATACGCCGAGACACTGGCGTACTGTGAGATGCCGCGCGAGCATTGGCGGCGCATCCGCACGAACAACGCCATCGAGCGCCCGAACAGGGAAATACGCCGCCGAACCCGCGTGGTCGGCACCTTTCCCGACGGCAAGCCCGCGCTCATACTGGTGGCCGCCCGCCTGGAGTACGTCGCCGACAGCGAGTGGGGCTCCCGCCGCTACCTGGACGTATCGCTTCTCAAGGAGCAATCGTGCTGACGGCTAGCTGAATTTGCACAAAACTATTGACGGTACCGAAGGCAAACAGCGTTTAGCCTAAGATCAAATACAACGGAAAATTCTCGATGTTGAAACGGAAAATAGTAGAGAATACTGCGGTAAGAACCACCATCATAAGCAAAGGGTTCAAAACCGATCACAGCACACCCAACACACTACGGCAATATTTCAGCTTGAAGTCCTTGGAAACCAGGGACCGTAGGATAAACCAATCTTTCTTAAGTTTCTCTTTACCTGAGCTCATACGCGAAGCACGTCTCCTTCGAGTTGAGGCTATAGCAAACTTTCTTTATAAGGGATTGCGTCGCAGTGTGTGGAGGATGGGGCACTAAAATCCAGCGATGCGGTTTAAACTGCATGAGGGCATATCGATCGACATGGTCATTGCCCTATTTGCTTCTCATTTTAGCAACCTCAGAGAAAGAACAGCGATGAGCGGAACGAAAGTACCCCAAGAAGAATCCCTGATTAGTGCTACCGAATATAAAGAGCGTTCAAAGGAGGCCTTATCGAGAATTGCTAGGTCGATGTCGAACAACATCGCCGCCCAAGCAATCGCGCTTGCATGCTCCTTAGCACTGCTTCTGGGAAAGATATCGCTTGGCTACTTCGCCATAGATCGATCCACCCCCTTCGAAAAACAACAGCTTTCCGTCCTTCGCCTTTTCCAGAGCGATACAGGATGCCTTATCGCATTTCTGGCTTTCATCCTTACTATCCTCTTTTTCCTGTGGAAGGGGACCTACTGCGTTTTTCTTGAGGCAATTGAAAAACGCAGGCGCTGCAATTTAGGGGGAGCGGTACAGAAGCCCCATCTCATTAACATCATTTTCCAGCTGGCTCAAATTGGCATTCCGCTCACAGTCGTATATTCCCTTTTCCCAGAGGTGTTTGGCGGCGTCCAAAAAACAAACATCTGCAATTCGGCCGCCTTCGCTTTCCTAGCAATGTTGATATGCTTTTATCATGTGCTCTTCCTATGCGACCGATCATTCAAATCGTTAGCCTTCAGGAAACCGGCATTCTCTACTTTCAAAATGCTTGCAGCCGCCTTCGCTCCTGCGTTAATCGTATCGTTCGTCTTATTCTTGATACTTAGAAGTGATTGCGGAACCACACTCCACCTCGTCTGCTTCTTGTACTATGCCTATCAATCCATATGGCTCGTTGCTTATGGTCTTTTATACAAAGTGGATTCGAAAAACGCACAGCGCAAAACAGGCCCGGAAGACCGTCCGAAAGAACCCGAAAGAAAGCTGCCTCTTCAGACTTGGAGACTCAGAGGGATGCTGGTATTCATCCTCTTTTCTGCGCTTATCTTTTTCCCTATGGTCGCCATCGTTGTTTCTTTCTCAAAAGCATTTGCAGGCGTGGTTGTTTTTACCTACCAGATATTCTCCTTCCTTGGCCTATAAAGCCCAGAAAAGAATTGCGTTGCTGTTGACTTCTTCGAAGCCAAACCGAACAGTAACTTGGGGCGTATGCCGATTCTCGCGCCACGACCGCCAATCAAAACGATGGACGATGAGGCAATACCAGCAAATTTCGTGCTTTACGTCTAATTTTCGAATTAAGCTCATCGACTTGCTCCAATGAAGCGTGTACAACGTTGTACTGTCCAGATATCTCTCGATCGCGAACCTGCCTGAGCAGCAATCGAGGGGAAACGGCCATCAGCCTTTCCTTGGCACCATCACCTTTCATTACAAATGACGGGTTATCGCTTGTAATGAAAAAGCGTGGCCCCTTCGCCGTAACCAAATCGAATGATGTATGCTCTAAACAATCCAATATCTCATCTTCAATGGGGCCGGACCCGTTTTGGTACTTTCGGTAGGAACTAAGCAAAAACTCATGCTTTAGCTCGTCCTTAGCAGTGCCAAAAGCAGGGAACCGCCGTTCTCCCTCTGGAATTTTTATGCGCTCCAATAAGCCACCAAGAACACAGTCGTCAAGCCAATCAAACGCAGAGTTTAAGGCATCTGACGAAGACATGGTTCTCCAATCTTGCACAACGCAAAATCGGGTTATTTCCTCTTGCTTGAACTCTGGAATCAAGCCCTCATCGGCAGACAGAGCCACGGTTTCTAGCTGGTTAACGATTTTCGGCCAGCCATCTTCAACTTGAGCGGCCCACCCATCCTCTATATCAAGAAGATGCACTTTGTTTATCTGCTTCTTTATCTTTTTATTGCTTTCACGCCTCCCGTCACTTCGAGTGATTATCCAATTGTCGAAATCATAATAAAGACTATTCAGCTCAAGAGGATCGTCTATCGAGCTCCCGTCGTATTCAACCTTGCAATCGGAGAGACACGCGAAAAACTGTTTCGCGTCGGAATAGGTGCAAAAGGGCATTCCTGCCTCTATGGAGTAGAATCTCTTCATCCCAAAATGATTTCCCTTATTGCCGGGAGAAACCTTTCCACTTTTCAGGTTTTCCAGCAGCAATGTTCCATTGCCCTCGGCCCAAGCCGATAAATAGCATTTAGGCACCAGATGGTGATATTTTTGTTCAGAGCCAGACACCGAAAACCACTCCCTCACCAAGGGCATATTGATATTCTAGGGTTACCAAATCAAACTAGGATTTAGTTGCAAAAAGAGGAGACGCTGACACCATTGCCGAGGATGTCGCTACAGCACCAAATGCAAATTCGAACAGCGTTCCAGCGAATGCGCACCCTCGGCAACATAATTCCAAGTTTCGGAGTAATCCCCAACAACGCCAATCTCTTCGGCAAGAAAGCACTTGAACCCCTCAATATCATTGACGTATTTCTGGGCAAACCTATGCGCTAGCAGCTCTTTTTCGTCGTTGCTGCATTCGCCGGGCTCGCTGCTTAATGCATGCTCGAGGTTGCGGGAAAGGAAGAATGTTCTTATGGGCACTTTCCGCTGCTTGCTTGTTAATTCCTTTATCGAAGAAAGCCGCTTCAAAGCTTCGCTTTTCTTCGCATTGCGCTCGGCAATGGCCGCAGGGTCGCGTGCTAGAATGCGGCCCTCTTCATAATGAAGGAGTCCATCGCTAGACACTTCGATGCAGTTAGAAGGCACGAACGCGCCGTCCGTATCGCATATAACCACTATGCGTTCCAGGTCTTTCCATCCGTAGCCACGGTCCCGCGCCAGATGTTTCAATATCTCGTTGCGCACGTGCTCCCGTATCTTGGCAGGGTCTTGGCACGATGTGGTTACATCGCCATGAATCACGTCGAACTTCACGGCGACATTGTTGAAAATCTTCGTGAAAATGCCACCCAGGGCAGCCTCGTCACTCGGTCCTTCAACAATGAACAATACAACCTTGCGCGTGTTAGCCATTGGCGCCCTCTTTCGCCGCCATCCCCGCTTCGAAAAATGCGCTATCTATAACGAACTTGTTCGTTGGCTCGTACACTACCTCGGGCTGGCCGCCGAGGTTAATGGCCCTTAGGTACTGGCTTCTTAGGTTGTTGCTTTCCCTGTTGCCCTTGAACGGCACATAACGGTTCTTTGGGTTCGCCGTGGTGAATATCAACGATCCCTTATCCACTATCTCCAACGGTCTAAGGTTATGAGCGGTGAAAACAAGCTGGCCCTTGCCGTGGTCTTGCAGCACCTGCAGAATTTCGCCCAGCAAAAATTCAAATACACCGCTGTCGAATTCATCTATTGCAACGCACGCACCCGGCTTTGCATACACATCAACCAACAGAACAAGAATGGAAACCAGCTTTTTAATTCCCTCGCTTTCGCAACGCAAGGGGATGGTAACCTTGCCTCTGGTGCAAACCAACTCGGCACGAATGCCAAGACGACCATCATCGTCGAGCTGCTTTTCCAACTCCCTAACGCCCAGCTCCAACCCAGGGACCAGGGCTTCCATTACAGGGGCTATCGAGCTGATGGTCCGCTTCAAAACCGCATAGTTTTCCTCGGTTAAGAGCGTGGGCTTCAGAAGATTAACATCGAAGCCGTTATCTGCGAAAATTCCGAATTCGCCTTCGTGGGTGGAGATATGAAGGTGATTTGCCATGCCCTCCGCTTGCTGCGCAGCAGAGACAATGGCCAAACCCGTATGCCCGAAAAGGAACAATCGACCGGCTACGCGCATAAGCGGTTCCACTACTCTATCTCTGGATTCAAGGGCTTTCTTGCTAAGGCCCTTGTCGCCGGCGTTAGCAAGCTTGCTTAGCACGTCCAAGAACTCGGTGGAAAATAACAAAGAACTGCAGGCACCATCCGCTACTCGCTCCGTTACAAGCACCTGCATCTTGCAGATGTCGTCGATCCTGAGCAAAGGCTCCCATGCTGTTTTAGGGGAAACAAGAAAGGGGCTTCCGTCCTCTTCCCTTTCGTATTCGAATAGGGTTTTAAGGACAGGTTTCTTCGCCGAATAATCTTTATAGGCAAACTTTTCACCACGTATTTTCGGCGTGCCATCGTCCACGCAAATAGTCAGGGAGTAAGAAAACAGGCCTTCGGCGTCCTTTTCCTTCGAGAAAAGCGCCCCCTCGAAGGAAAGGGTCGACTTACCGGTCGTGCGCGAAATGCAGTCAGCGATTTCGTTTTGCAGCGAATTGCCCGTTAGCGCTTTCTTTAATATGGATAACGCCTGTATAACCGACGTTTTACCCGAGCCGTTTTGCCCATATAAGCCTACGATGTCGGAACCGCCCAAGGGCTTGCCCGGAGTCCAAGAAGAAAGCGACACTGTGCCACTTTCAGTGTTCTTGAAGTTTTCAAGATGAATAGACGTAAGACGGATCATTGTTCTGTGCCTTCCCATTGGTAAGCACAATATTACCTTGATTTTAGGTAATATCTTTCCTATTTCGGTATTTTAAATACGGTTTTTAGAAAATATATTACTTATATTGAGAATTGGCATTATCTGCTTTGTATTCTCCATGCCCACCTCGATGCTCCCAGGAGACAACCCGTGACCAACCAAAGCGCCAAATTGACACTACTCACCATCGCCTTTTTATGCTCATCAGTGCTCATTGCCTGCCTTTCATTCTCCCACCAAGCGATACTTCTTGTTCCCTCTGTCGTGATTTTGTTAGCTTTGTTCCCCTTAATCGCCCTCAACTCCCCTTCCCTAGAAGGGCCCTCAAATCATCAGGACGTTTCCCCTCTAGAAGAGTCAATCCTGGGTTACATGAACGACGACAACGCCCATTACGCAATTTCCCTCTACGGAGAATGGGGATCAGGGAAAACGTGGTTCTGCGACAACAGGCTCAAAGGCCTTTTGAAACAGAATGGCTTTTCTCTCTGCCGCGTCTCTTTGTTTGGGGTGGAAAGCTACGAGGTGGTTTCTTCGAGGATTTTTACCGCACTTTTATCCATCGATGAATCAGGGCCAAACAGGGGAATCAAAAACATTAAGCGATTCGCCTCACGACAGCTTTCCTCGAGCTTAAAATCGATTGAGAAAATCTCTAAAGCTCCCGTCTCCCTCGATTCCAGCGCATTGCTGAATGTGATACCAAGAAAGAATTGCCTCCTCGTGCTCGACGACATCGAGCGAAGCCCATTCTTCCGTGAGCACGGAAATTCCTTCGGGATCATAAATGAGCTATGCGAAAACCAAAGAAGGAAGGTTCTTCTCATAACTGGCTTAGACTACTTAGATGAGCAGAAAGAGCAGCTTGAAAAAGTAGTGTGGAGGAAATATCTATACACCCCATCCCCTGAAAGCCTGTTCGAAGCAACGCTTGCAAGGGAAATATCCTTGATCCAAAAATGCGATCTCGACGTCAAGAATGCCATTATCGGGGGAATCGAGCAGTCGGGCATCCTGAACGCTCGCGCAATAATAAAAGCAAGACCCTCTCTGGTCGCAATCGCCTCCTCAACCGCTCTCCGAAAACAAGAAATCGACCACTCCGAAAGAGAATGCGCCCTATCGAAAGCCATCGAACTCGCCATCCTCGTTTCCGCAAACGCCCTGCCCGAAGTCAAAGAATCGAGCGACAGCATGGGTAAGGCGCTGATAATGATTCAGCTAGAGGGGTACGAATATTTGCAGGAGGCGTTTGAACCCCTCACGAACGGCAGCATCGTCAATAAAAACGAAATCAATGAATCGCTCTCTCGGTTCATTGAGTCAAAGCACAACCGGACAAAGCAGGATATCGAAATCGACGATGCGCTTTCTCAGCTAATGTCAATTAGAGAAATGGACAACGATGAAGCCGTTTCACTTGCGTTAAGGCTATCGAGCTACGTTCAAATTGGGAAAATACGGCCCGAAAAAATGAAAAAAGTCTACGATGCATGCAAAATACTGCACAGCGTGGGGCTCAACGAAGCTCCATCAGAGCAGCAAATAAGAGAATCTTTCGATAAGACCATTGAATCGAATCCATATCAATCTCGTAGCGCTTTAATCTGGGGATACCAAATGATGATCGAGGCAGGCGAGCCAAAAGACCCCTTTCTTGACAGTTTGTCGGAGAAAGCAGAAAGCTCAGCCATAAAGCAGTTAGAAGCTTCATTAGATCCCCTAGAGAATCCCGGCAACATATCAACAGCCGTTCTTGAGTCATTAGAAAATCATTCCTCCAGCAATAAGGATGCTTTCATCCCGGCCGCAATCAACGCCGAAACAATCGCAAAAGCCTTCGAATCCGGCAACGGAAAGATACAAATGGGGCTAATTGATTTTTTTGAGCTGAAATACAGCCATAGGGCGTTTCCTTACAATGAGGGAATCGAACAATCTTATAAGTGGCTAGGCGAAATTATCGAATACCTTGGGAGAATACAAACAATGGAGAAGCTTGAGGAGTGGAGGCGCAAGACTTTTATTGACACCCTTTCTAAGATAAGAAGCGATATTGGCAAGAAAAGGCAATAAAAGCCGCGCTGCATTAGCCCCCCGCAGGACGAAGAGAGGAGCACTCCGATTCATCCAACAAGCCCCCTACCTCATCTTCTGCAAATCCAACGAGTAGAACCTTCGCCTGCCCTTGCGCGTCTCCCGCAAAAACCCTAGCTCTTTAATCAGCTTGCGCTTCCTTGCCATTGTGGGCTCAGACATCTCGGCTGCCGCGCACAGCTCTTCAGTAGTTGCGCCGTTTTCCGAAAACAGCTCTGCCTGGGCAAGAATGAACGCAACTCGCCAAAGACTGGCGTCCTCGTCCTTGGTAGCGATTGCACGGTTTACCGCCCCAACCGCATCAGCCAAATCGCTCCGCTTCGCCTGTAGCGAATCCAGCATGCTTTCCATCGCATCAACCACCAGTTCCGAAAAGGAAATCACAAAAGGCGTTATATCTCCCTTATTCAGCGGATGCTCGCAAATCGAAAACCCCTTGTAGTATTTTTCGATACGCTCTTTCACGGAATACGAAAGGCGATACCCGACTATAGGGCTAAAGCTGCGAGAAAGAACATAGCTGCTGATGAACCTGTTGGTTCGCCCATTGCCATCGTAAAACGGATGAATATAGGCGAACAGAAAATGGAACACCGACACCCGTACAAGCGCGGGGATGGCCTCATCAGCAAGGATCATCAATGCCTGATTCATCAGTTCAATGATCTCTGATTCGGGTTCAACGCCCTGGTGTATTGGCTTATGCGAGGCATCCAGAACGCTTACTGGCCCTTTGCGGAAGAACTGACCATCTGGCACATGAGACGGATCATCGGCTCTTACTTCATCGAGAACCAGCTCGTCATACAAAGCACGCACATCAGCGCAAGTAGCGATAGGAATCGTTTTACGCACTCTTAGCGCATGATATTTTTCAACAATGCCTAAAAACCTGCCCGTCTTGTCCTTTTCGGCGAGCATTTCAAGGGCATCGTCGATTTCCCTGCGCGTCGAGTGAACTCCTTCGATTCCGTTGGTAAGCACGATTTCATCAATAAGGCATTTGTCCATGTATTGCTCAATGGCCCTCTGCGGCAACATCCCTATGGTGCGGTCAATGTCTCTATCAAGCTTCATCACCTTGATAATTAGCTCGTAAATCGCGGAGTCCATTACGTAGAATGCCTGATTCCCGCTTATCTGAAAGTTAAGACACACGGCGTCCTTGGAATTAAAGCGCTGCTCGTACACGAGCCTGGCGTCATTTTCTGAGATATGAAATAGGGTTCTTAGATCCCGATATTTTGACGACATGAGACACCATCCCGAATAGACCAAAAATGTCGGTAATTATTTGGTCTATTGTCGCATATCTTACGAATAGACCAAAAAATCAGCCTATTTTTTTGTCTATTCGAGCGAAAACGAGCGATTGACCAAAATTCTTTGGTCTGTTTTGGTCAATCGAGGGCGCTGCCATACGCGACAAACGACAGCACCGCGACGCAATATCGCTCCAAAACGACACCTATGCGACAATGTCGCGACAGTTTGGCGACGTTGTCGCATAGGTGTCGTTTTGGGAATATAGATACAAGTCCCATTTTCCCAATACGACATGGCGCACAAAAAAAGCCTCGCTTGCACAATTCATTCACTGCAAGCGAGGCTCTGTTCGTTAACTGGGAAAACGGGACCTGTCCCTATATTCCCACCTATTTTCCCGCGGCTTTCAGTGCTGCTTTGGGACCTGCCACCAGCAGATAGTACAAGCCCTTGCGCAGCGGCGTGGGATTGTTGGGGAAGAACTGCTCAAAGCGCTTTGGGTGCTCCATCAAATAGCGCAGGTTCGCGTTCTGATAGTCGCTGAACAGCGAGCGATCATACGCGCCGCCCCTGAACCCGGCACGCAAATCCTCATGCATCTTAACCACAAATTCACGACGCTGCTCCGGCGCCAAGCGCGCAAAGTTCCACATATAGCTGTCATAACGCAGCCTGAACAGGACTTTTCTCAAATCATCGCAATCAGGATCGTTCTTGATGAAGCGCTCTGCCATGTCAAATTCTTTGCACACGCACATGACTTTTTGCGCGTCGTTCACAGAAGACGCCTCGTTGTCTTGGCGGTAATGCAGAATGGCCTCTTCGGACATAACAACCTTCTGCGCGGTTACCCACACTTTGAACTGAAAGCCCAGATCCTGGAAGCTCGCACCCGCCGTTTCAAGGAAACGCACACCCTTTTCAACCAGCATTTCGCGACGATACAGCGCCGACCAAATGGAGGGAATGCAGTAGAACACTTCGCGAAGGTCGCGCGGGTTGAAGGGGGCATCCGTCATAGGGGGTTTGCACACGCTTATAAGCTGGTTGCGCTCTTTGGGCGTACTCCAATAGAACCAATAGTTGGCCTTAGCCACATCGACAGGAGCGTCGGCACCTGCGTCCTTCACCAGGCCATACAGCAGCTCCAGCGCATTCGGCTCGAAGAAATCGTCGGGCTCCAAAATGCCGATGTACTCGCCACGCGCGGTGTCGATGCCCAAATTCATTGACGCGCCGTAACCAGAATTTTCCTTATCAATCAGGCGAAAACGCTGGTCTTTTTCCATATAACGCTTGATGATGTCCAGAGAACCATCGGTACTACCATCGTTGATGCACAGTGCTTCGAAGTCGGTGAACGTCTGAGCAATCAGCGAATCAAGCGCCTGCTCCAAATACTGCTCGGAATTGCAAATGGGCACCAGCACCGAAATAGCAGGCGCAGACCCTTCAGGTGCAGGGCTGATTTTCGCACTCGCACGCGCTGCATTCGCACGCGCCTGTTGCTGAGAAATCTGGTTCTTGCCCTTTTTCTCGGTCTTCGCGGCAGCGTTTCCGCCACCAGCGCTCTTCGCGTTATTCTTCTTAGCCATTCCCTGCCCCTCTCAAATCAATTAGGTAAAAGTATACCGTTCATACAAGAAGCAACCACAGAGCATATTTCAGCTGCCGCGAATCACGTCAAGCAGTCCGCAGGCCTGCGCGTCCCCGACAGCCGCGAATTACGTCGGACGTCCTTGGCTGCCGCGCCCTCACGAGCGTCGCAATCGCGCTGAGCATCCCCAGGCTTCATACGTCCACGGGCGCCGAGAATCGCGCTGGGCGCTCCACGCCTCCGCCAACCCAAGCGTTCAACGACACGCACGGACATTCGCCGCCCCGCCCATCGCACCACGAACTTCACAGCAAAGCTTCAACACTTAATTAATTCCTCGCAAACGAGGTGCTTTCCTCGAGCGCATCGCATAGAATCGATCTAATGCAAAACGCGTTCACAAAACGGCGCCAGCAGAGCGCAACACTATTCGCCTCAACGCGTTATTGAAGCCCGCCGCCAACAAGGAGGTTCTTATGAAACTTGGATTCATCGGATGCGGAAATATGGCCAAAGCCATGATCAAGGGAATTGTCGCTAGCGGTGCTGTTGCGCCCGGTGAAATCTATGGTTCCAATGTCACGCCGGAGCACGCCGCTGCCGTAGCCGAAGAATTCGGCATTAACGCTGGCACTAACAACATCACCGTCGCCGAAAACGCCGACATCCTATTCCTTTCCGTAAAACCCTACCAGTACGAGGCCGTTATTGCCGAAATCCGTGGAGCAATGCGCCCTGAACAGACCGTCGTCACCATCGCCCCCGGCAAGACTATCGCCTGGCTGGAAGAGCAGTTCGGCACACCCGTCCGCATCGTACGCACTGCGCCGAACACGCCCGCACACGTGCTGGCAGGCGTTACCGCCTACTGCCCCAACAGCTTGGCAACCGCTGAAGACGTCGCCGCCGTCGAATGCCTGCTTGCCAGCTTCGGCACCACCGTTGAACTGGAAGAATCGCAGCTCGACGCCGCAAGCGCCATCGGCGGCAGCTCGCCCGCCTATGTATATATGTTCATCGAGGCCTTAGCAGACGCAGGTGTGGCCGAAGGCCTGAAGCGCCCGCAGGCTTACCAGCTTGCCGCGCAGGGCGTACTGGGTGCTGCAAAACTCGTGCTCGAATCCGGCAAGCATCCTGGCCAGCTGAAGGACGAGGTGTGCTCGCCTTCCGGATCCACCATCCGCGGCCTTGAGGTTCTGGAAAAAGGCGCATTCCGCGGCACCGTTATCGATGCACTGCGTACCACCATCGAAAAGGCACGCGCTCTGTAACGCAAATGGGAACAGTTGGGTGCCTGCGGTGCCGATGCGCTGCGGCAAGCAGCGATTGGCGGAATCCAGAGCAAAACAATTCGACATCAAGGGCATTAGGAGCAGAGCAGCGGAACTGTTTCTGATTGACGACATCGATTAAGCCCGAAGGGAATATGCATGGCCCTCTGCGCTGATTCTTCAGAAGGACCATGCCGACGCACAAACCGAACGTCTATGACCAAAAAATAGCCGCACTTGCTTACGCAATCGCTGCGAATCATCACCCCCGCAAACGAGCCCTCGCTGCATGCGCCAGGGCGCACACCGCACCTACGCCCGCCCGCACAGCACCGAACAAAGACGAAGCCCCAAACCAGTGACAGCAGAGCGCGACATTTACCCGCCAGAATTCAACGTAAACGTACCTAAAATCCTACATAATTCCTTATTTTTTTAACAATGTACCCAGGGGGTACATTACTATGGGCTTATCTATCCCAGTTCAAAGGACAAACAGAAAGGCAAGGTGGGATCGCATGGCAAAAGCGTCAGCGAAGAGTAAAACGCTTTCCACTGCGGTAGCACTTGCGATGGCTGCTTCGCTGAGCGTTCCTTTCACGGCATATGCCGATGAAGATGCGAACGCTTCGCAAGAGGCAACCCAGCAAGAGGAAACGACAGCGGCAAACGACGGATCCGTAACCAACAACGAAGAAACTGCAACAGTTAAGGCAACCGGCGAAACTGAGGCAGACGCGAAAGGCGCAATTGCGCTGCATTCCAACGAATCCGCGCAGGCAGTGGCCGAGGTTGACGGCATGAAGTACGCAAGCATCGCAGCGGCAATCGCGGCCATCGACGCTAAGGGCACCGTTACCCTCCTGGGTGATGTAACAGAGGACGTCACCATCCCTGAAGGCAAGGCCATCACGCTCGACCTAAACGGTAAGAAGCTCACCAACAAGGCAAGTCACACCATCACCAACAATGGAACGCTCACGGTAACGGACTCCATTGGCGGCGGCGTGGTTGACAACATCACCCATGCAAAGGCTGCTCTCTCCAACGCAGTAGGCGCAACGGCCACGCTTGAGGGTGGCACGTTCATGCGCAGCAAGGAAGCCGGCAAGGACGGCAACAACAGTGGCGGCAACAGCTACTACACCATTGAAAACTATGGCTCCATGAGCTTCGGTTCTGGTGCATCGGTGGAAAACGCTGGTCACTTCTCCAGCATGATCCGCAACGGCGGCAAGAACACCGCTGAAAGTCCCGCTGAAATGACCATCAATGGCGGCACGTTCAGCGGCGGCATCAACACCATCAAGAATGACGATTACGGCAACCTCGCCATCAACGATGGCGACTTCGACAACACGTCCCAGTACGTAATCATGAACTGGAGCAAGGCCACCATCAATAACGGCACGTTCAAGACCTCCAGCAAAGCCACCTCTGCTGTTCTGTTCAATTCTTCGTACGGCAATGACCCCGCTGACATCGGAAGTCTGGAAGTAAACGGCGGCACGTTCACCACCAATTCCGCCGCCCAGCCCGTGCTGACGAACTACTACGACGCCAACAACACGGCAACGTCCACGGTGATAAACAACGGCATCTTCAACGGGGATTTGGTAAACGAGTCCGAGCATAAGGGCCCGCTTTCCGTTTCCGGTGGTACGTTCACGGATCCGGCAGTCGCAAAGCACCTCAAGAGCGGCAAGGCAGTTTTGTTCAACGACGGCAAATATGCTGTCGGTAACAAGGACGCCGTGAAGGGCGATGCAACCTATTCCGTAACCAATACCGACGGAACGGTTGTTTACTTCACCGATGCTCAGGCTGCAAACGACTATGCTAAGGAATCGGGCGCTCAGGCTCCTGTGGTTTTGAAGGTTACCGTTAACTTCGATTCCAACCAGGGCACAGCAGTCGACTCTCAGCTTGTTGCCGTTGGTGACAAAGTGGCAAAGCCGGCAGATCCTACCAAGAAAGGCTATACCTTCTCGGGATGGTTCACTGACAAGGACTGCACCAAGGCTTACCACTTCGATGCTGCTGTAGACAACACACAACCCGAGTTCACCCTGTATGCCGGCTGGAAGGCAGCGGCTCCTTCTACCGTTCAGCCCGGTGCTGGCGACAACGGCAATAACTCCTCTGCCAATGCGAACGTAAACGTCAACGCCGTTAACGACAATGGCGACAATGCCGCAAGCGAAGCAAAGGCGACTACCGTGAAGACGGGTGACAACCTTGCTCTTATTGGTGGCGCAATTGCCCTGATTGCCGTTGCGGCTGCTGCCGTTGCAGGATTTGCACTGCGTCGCAGGAAGATGAACTAGCTTTTTGCTCACTGCGTTTCACTGACCGTAAGGCAATACGGCGGTAACGCGTACGGCAAAGGGTCGGGCCTGAGGAAATCTCGGACCCGACCCTTTTGTTTTGCTTTGGGACAATGGACGGATGCTGTTTTCTCGCGCATCCTTTCACATTGGCCTTTTGAGTCCTGGAGAAATCCAGGGCTTTTTGCTTACCCGTCTAACAAGCAGAGCCCTGCTTGCGACCAATTACGCCAACAGGGCTCTGCTTTTGTGCGTGTTGCCAAACAAAAAAGGGCGGTCGCTTTTGCGAACGCCCTTAGTAAAGCTGGGAATTTGGTATCAGTCCCTATATTCCCACTTACGCCATGAATTTGTAGACGGCTTGGGTGTAGGCCACCGGGTCGTCGATAGGCAGACCCTCAGTGATCAGCGCCTGATCGTACAGAATCGTGGCGTACAGGTGCACCTTTTCGGTATCTCCATCCTCGAACGCCTTCTGCACTGCCTTGAATACGGGATGCTCGGCGTTCAGTTCGAGCACTCGATCGCTCTTTACGTGCTCGCCGTCGGGACCCTGCGCCAAGATCTTTTCCATTTCCAGCGTGATGGGACCTTCTGCGGTTACGCATGAAGGGGTATCGGTCAGGCGGGCGGAAACGGCAACGCGCTTAACCTTGCCATCGAGTGCCTTCTGCATTTCGGCGAACAGGCCCTCGTTTTCCTTCGTAATGGCCTCAGCTGCGCTCTTTTCGTCCTCGGTTTCAAGGCCCAGGTCACCGCCGGCGACATTCTTGAATTGCTTTTCGTTGTATTCGCTCATCGACATGAAGCAGAACTCGTCAACATCCTGCGGGCACAGCAGCACGTCGAAGCCCTTGTTCAGCACCGTGTTCACAATGGGGCGCTTCGCCAAACGGTCAATGGCCTCGCCCGTTGCGAAGAAGATCGACTTCTGGTCCTCCGGCATGGCCTCCACGTACTCGGCCAGCGTCACCATCTTCTGCTGCTTGGCGGAGTAGAACAGCAGCAGGTCAGCCAGCACATCCTTCTTCATGCCGTAGCTGGTGTAGATGCCGTATTCCAAATTGCGGCCAAAGCCCTTGAAGAACTTTTCGTAACCGTCGCGGTCGTTCTTCAGGAACTTCTCCAGTTCGCTCTTGATCTTCTTTTCGAGCTTGCTGGCAATAGCGCGCAGTTGGCTGTTCTGCTGAAGCGTTTCGCGCGAGATGTTCAGCGAAAGGTCCTGCGAGTCCACAACGCCCTTCACGAAACTGAAGTAGTCGGGCAGCAGATCGCCGCACTTTTCCATGATCAGCACATTCGAGCTGTACAGTGCCAGGCCCTTTTCGTAGTCCTTGTTGTAGAAGTCGTACGGCGGGCGCTTGGGGATGAACAGCAGCGCATCGTAGGTCAGCGCGCCTTCCGCGTGCACGGAAACGGTGCGGGCTGGGTCCTCGAAATCGTGGAAGTCGGTCTTGTAGAAGGTGGCGTATTCCTCGTCGGTTACCTCGGATTTGCGGCGCTTCCAGATGGGGATCATCGAGTTGATGGTCTTAACCTCGCGCACCGTTTCGAACTCGGGCTTGTAGTCGTCGCCGGCATCTTCGGGCTTGGGCAGGGGCTTGCGCTCCTCCATTTCCATGTGGATGGGGTAGCGCACGTAGTTGCTGTACTGCTTGATGAGGGCCTGGAGCTCATACTGGTCCAGGAATACGTCGTACTCTTCTTCGTCGGCGTTGTCCTTCAGGTGCAGGGTGATGCTGGTGCCGTGGTCGGCACCCAGTGCGGCGGCTTCTTCCGCGGTGGCGGGCTCGATGGTGTAGCCCTCAATGCCGTCGGATTTCCAGGTGAACGCCTCGGCCTCGCCGTATGCGCGGGAGGTTACGGTAACTTCCTTGGCAACCATGAACGAAGAATAGAAGCCCACGCCGAACTGGCCGATGATGTCCACATCTTCGCCCTGCTTTTCGGCGTTTTCAGTCTTGAACTCAAGGCTGCCGGAATGGGCGATGGTACCCAGGTTGGTTTCGAGCTCGTCGCGCGTCATGCCGATGCCGGTATCGGAAACGGTGATGGTGCGTGCGTCCTTGTCGAAGGCAACATCGATGGAAAGGTCGTCCTTCGAAACGGCGATAGAGGTATCGGTAAGGCTCTTGAAGTAGAGCTTGTCCACCGCGTCGGATGCGTTAGAAATAAGCTCGCGCAGGAAGATTTCCTTGTTCGTGTAGATGGAGTTGATCATCAGATCGAGGAGCTTTTTGCTCTCAGTTTGGAACTGCTTCATTCAGATCCTTCCTTCTTTGGGCGAATGGCACGCGCCACACGGCACAGACGCGGCAACACCCTATTTATATTGTGGGCAAACGCAAATTAGCACTCCCGCAAGAGGAGTGCTAATAAGAATTCTAGTATGGGAACTGCACCTGTCAAGGAAGGCGAAGGCCGCCCGCCCGTTTGTAACGCGGCTGTTGCCTTTCGGGCGGTTTACGGCGAACGGGCGCGGGCGATGGTAGTGCGCAGCGCGTCAATCACCGTGCCGCGGAACGCGCCCTTTTCCAGAACCGCAACTCCGCGAATGGTGGAACCGAAAGGCAAGCACACCTCGTCCTTCAACTGGCCAGGATGCTTGCCCGATTCCAGCACCAGCTTCGCAGAACCCAAAGCCGCCTGCGCGGCAATCTGCTGGGCCTGCGGGCGCTTCAGCCCTTCGGCCACGCCGGCGTCGCGGCCTTCGCCTATTACCAGCGAAAATAGCAGCAGCCCTAAGCGTTTTAGGCGCTATTCCTTCTCTTCGCCTTCTGCCGTCTCGGGCTCCTCCTCGAAACGGACGTCAATCTTGTCGATGCGCAGGCCGTCCATCACACGAGCCATCATCGTGATCTTCGTGCCCTCGTGATGCAGCTCGTACGAATCGCCCTCGGCGGGGATCTTGTCCAGCAGGTCAAGCATCAAGCCGCCCGCAGTTTCGTAATCGAACACGGGCACGGGCTCAAATCCGATGAACTCAACGAACTGGTCAACCGGCAGCGAGCCGTCAACCAAATAATGGTGCTCGCCCACCTTCAGGATTTCATCCTGATCATCGTGCAGATACTCGTCTTCCATGCGGCCGATAATCTGCTCGACCACATCGGTCATGGTAACGATGCCGGACGTGCCGCCATGCTCGTCAACCACCACGGCGATTTTCGTGTGCTTAGCCTGCAGCACCTGCAAAAGCTTCGCGATGGAAATGCTCTCCGGCACCGCCTGAATCGAGCGGATTTTCAGGTCTTTCATCGTGGAGCCCTCGGGCAGCAGATAAGCATCCTTGATGTGCACGAAGCCCACGATGTTGTCCTTGTCCTCGCGGAACACGGGGTAACGCGTGAATTTGTTCTTCCCCATGAAGTCGAGATTCGTTTCAAGGTCATCGTCGTAGTCGATGGCCAGCACCTCGGTGCGGGGCGTCATGATAGCCTTCGCGTCCTTATCGTCCAGGTCGAAAATGTTGTCCAGATACTGGTACTGATCCTGCTCGATAGATCCACTCTCAGCGCTTTCTTCAAGCAGCAGCTTAATTTCTTCCTCGGAATAAGCCTCAGTTTCATTCTTGGCATCGTGGCCGGTCAAGCGCATAACGCCATTGGTGGTAGCGTTAAACAGCCACATGATGGGATAAGTAATGCGATAGAACGCATGAAGCGGACCCGCTGTGTGCAGCGCGTAGGTTTCCGTCTTCAGAATAGCCATGCTCTTGGGGATGAGCTCGCCGGCCACCACATGCAGCGTGGTCATGATGAAGTAGCCAATACCCACCGAAATAACGGTGACAGCCGTGTCGGGCAAGCCAAAGAACACGAAGATCGGGTGAAGCAGCGCGGCAAACGCGGGCTCGCCCAGCCAGCCCAACGCCAGCGAAGCCAGCGTAATACCAAGCTGACAAGCCGAAAGGTACTCGTTAACGTTGTCGGCCATTTCGAGCGCACGCTTGGCGCCCTTCTTGCCTTCTTCCACTAAAATCTCAATCTGCGATTTACGCACGCGCACCAAGGAAAACTCGGCGATAACGAAAAATGCGTTCATCAGCAAAAACAGAACAACCAGTATCAAACTTAACCAAATAGGCATCTAGGTACAAAACTCCTTGCGTAAGCAGGTGAGAAGCGGAATCGCCATCTCTCACTGCGGGGACGAGAAACGGATCGGCCATTTCTCATTACGGGAACAGAATCGGAAAAGAGGGCCAGCCTGCTTTTCCGCTAAAGGGGGAATCGGTGCGCTTTGCACCCTTTCCGAGAAAACCGAAATTACACGGCCATCTCCCCCTTTGGGAAGGGCATAAGGCGCGTTACGTCCGCCAACAAGGAAAGGCGCTTGCGCACATCCAGGCATAAACCACGCGCAAGGAAGAGCTGCAACGCTGTTTGCGCTGCAGTATCTGAATACAGAAACGCAGCCTTTTCTTCACACGAAGACAAAGACCGCGCGGGACCAAAAAGAGAATTATTGCATTGTGCGGTGCGTTTTCGGGTCGAGCAACATCGACCGCCGCCGTCGGAGTCGTTCACGACAGCTTCATCTCCTATTCTGATGGCCGCCGCCATCGTTGGTCCCACAACCCGTTTTGCGTAAACAGGCACGATATCTTTCAGAATAGTACCGCGGAACAACGGCAATTCAACGAAACACCATCACAGCGCCATGTTTTCGACGGCAAACGACACAATCCCGCCGCTTCGGCCGTAATGTGGACGGGGCGATGAAGCCGCGGGCGAGAAGAGGCTGCACGCAGGCGGTGAGGTAGCCCACCGCCGATGCCGTCACTTCGCCCACAACACAGACGCGGCAACGGGGCTGTGGGTGTCACCCTCATGCGAAGCGCCAACCAATTCAACAACGCGCGCCGCCGCGGAACGAACGCACAAGGCAAAGACGGCGCGTGAAAGGCGAGAGGCAAACCCAACGACGCGAAGCGAATGCGCTTACCTCGCATAGGGCACCGCGGAACGTGCGCGCCTCACGCAGGAGGGGGCAACGAGCGCGTCTCACACGAGGGCAGGCCAACAACAGGAGCATCGTGCGCGTGAGCGGGGACAGCTCGAAGCTGCATGGGATGAACCCGCGAAAGCGCCGCGCCGCCTCGCACAAAGCGGGGGGGGCGTGCGCGAGCCGCATGCGCTGCGCCGGCACCCCTCGCCCCGCCTCGCCCCTCACCTCGCCCGCAACACCCAAACGAAATACCCAGGAATGGCAAGATTCGCGCGTCGTGCATGATTCGAGGGGTCTGTGCAGCGAAAAGATCCCCTTCGTGGCAAGATCTTCGCGCGGTGTATTCCCGAAAGGCGATTTGCAGGGCATTTCGGATACATGGCGCGCGAATCTTGCCAAAGTCAGCTCATTTTGGATGCATGGCGGCGATATGTTGCCAGGAAGGGGCGCTTTTCCCGTCCGAGGCACCTTTTGGGATACATGAAGCGCAAAACTTGCCACGGATTGCCGCCCGGGAACGCACCAGGGCGAAATATTGCCATCGCCAGGCACCCGAGAACGCACCGTGGCGTCACGGAGCCGGGAGACGCCACGCGAACAAAACATCGGCCAATTCAACACCGCATGCTGACACGTCCAAGAAACCATGAAAATATTTTGGTACCTTCCGCCAAGAAACGGTGCTGAAAACGTGCTCGCGTAGTATGGCGAACATGAGCGAAAAAGATACTTACATCAACGACACGGACGGGCGCGATAACGGCACCGAGCCATCCGGACATGGCAGCGCGGCATCATCGGAACACGACGGCAACGAACCGTCCCAACGTGGCGACGCCGACTCATTGAAGCATGGCAACGCCGAACTGTCCGATCACGACAGCGCAGCCTCGCCGGAGCGCGACAACGCCGCTTCGTCAGAGCATGGCGATACCGCCTTGCCGGAACGCGACAACGTCACTTCGCTGAAACACGGCGACACCTCCTCATCGAAACGCGGCAATGCCCCCTCGCCCGAACATGGCAACGAGGCAGCAGCGCAGCGCGACGGTGTCGGCGACGTCTCATCGGAACGCGAGAACGCCGCCATCGCCGACAAAGAAGCAGCAAGCCGCTCCAATCACGCAGAAGAGGCACCGCTCGATGAGCGCAGCGCCGCTCACGCAGCGGAGGCGGCATCCGACAAGCACCATGCCGCCCACGCAGCAAAGGCAACGCCCATCGAGCACCGCACCTCCCGTGCAACAGAGACAGCATCCGCATACCTCAAAAAAGCCGGAAATTTCCTCGGCCTACACAAAAAAGCTTCCGCCATCGCTGCAGCCATTGCGCTGTGCGCCGTAGTGGGCATCGGCGCAGCCGTAGCTTCGAGCAGCCGGCCCGCCCCTAGCGGCATCCTCCTAAGCAGCAGCTTTGCGAACTACGCAGCAAACGCCGTTGCAACTACCACGAATACTGCCGCAGGCGAAGCGGCAGCGGGACTCGTCGCTCAACGTCTCACGCCCAACGCGCTCAACAGCGTCGATTCCTTCGCCACCGCCCCTGGCACGTTTTCCCTGATAGAAGGCGAAGATGCCACACCGCTTTCCGAAGAGCAGCAAGAATCCCTTGCAGCAGCCACCCAAAACATCGAAGACGGCGGCTACACCGTTGGCTTCACGCTCATCAATTTGAACACCGGCAAGGGCATCGCCTGCAACCTCGACTCGCGCGTTTACGGCGCCAGCTCGTTCAAGGGTCCCTACGCCGCCTTCCTGTGCCAACACCTGGGCGACAACGATGCTTCCTACCCATCCGACAGCGAAGCGGTGGGCCCCGGCGTTTCCTCATCCATGTATTCCCTGATACAACCCATGATTCTCTATTCGGACAACAGCGCCTTCAGCAGCCTGCGCAACACTTACGACAGCGCAGGATTCGCCGAATGGCTCAATTCGTGCGGCGTGGATTCCGAGATCATGCACGACACGCACTTCCCACGCTACTCCACGCGCGAATCCGCCCTGCTATGGCTGCGCACGTACCAGTACCTCAAAACCAATACTCCCACCGCGCAGAACCTAGCATCGCTCTACGAGCAGACGAACGTGTCGTTCATTCGCTCTGGCGTGAACGACGATGGCGAAGTTGAAGCCGTGCTCAACAAGGCAGGCTGGTGCGCAGGCAGCGAACGTTTCACCGGTCTGTGCGATGCGGGGCTCATCAAGTGCACCGACGGCACCACCTACCTCATGAGCACCATGACCAATTCGCCCGATGGCGGCCTATACACCGTCCGTCTGGCGAACCTGGCATCCACCCTCTTTGAGTGCCGCGACGTATTGGAATAGCACCTGGCAAACAGGCGGATGCAAAGCAGGAACTGCAGGGCAAAGGTCGCTAGACAGTGTAATTTTCCTGCCTCTTCCACCTGCCGTGAGGCGTAAAAGCTACAATGAACAATGCTGCGCAAATGCGCGTTGAGTGCATTGGGGCGAAACTGCACCACGCAAGGAATGCCCTTGGCATGTCTGCGCAGCGGGCAACGCAGGAAAATCGCTTTCGCACGATGCATGCGCAACAGCCGCTCGCCTTTGCACGTGCCGATGCCGCTCCCGCAAAGGCGGCGTCGCACAAATGCGCATCGATTGCGCCGCGCCTCAAAGGAGGCCTCGCACAACCGATACCGCACCAGCATCGAACAGCACAGTGCCCCCCCCTCTAAAGGGAACCGCACTGCCTGCGAATAAAGAACCCCGAACGAAAGGATTGCCGTGGTGGAACTTGCTCGCGAACTTAACCGTCATGCCGCTTCGGCAACCCACGAGCAAACGCATCTTGCCGAACATCCAGGACAGCTGGTGTGGATTTTCATGGGCATGTCCGTCGTTGGCCTTATGGGTGAAACGTTGCAGCACCTTGTGGCGTTCGGCGAGTTGGAAAGCCGTGCCGGCTTCATCTGGGGTCCGTTTTCGCCCATCTACGGGCTGGCGGCAGTTCTGCTAACCATGCTGCTCGAACCCCTGCAGGACAAAGGGGTTCCACTGCTTTTGACGGTAAGCGCCGTCGTGGGCGGCAGCCTTGAGTACTTCGCCAGCTGGGCCATGGAAACATTCTGGGGCGTGGTGGCATGGAGTTACCTGAACATCCCCCTCAATTTTGACGGGCGCACCGACGTTTTCCACTGCCTGATCTGGGGCACCATTGGCGTGCTATGGGTAAAGGTTGGCCTGCAATTATGCCAACGCATCTTCAACCGTGTAAACACCGCCGGCACCCCGTACCGTGCAGCAACAGCAGCGCTTTCCATCTTCATGGCGCTCGACGTTGCCATGACCATCATCGTTTTGCTGCGCGCCGATGCCCGAACTGATGGCATTCCACCGCAGAATCCCATCGAACAATTCTGCGATACCGCCTACCCCACCGACATGTTGCAGAAGCGTTTCCATAACATGGGCGGCCTCGGCATATAGGCAGGAAAAGGGACAGGTGCCAGATTCCCAACCAACGAACAGGGCCCCGCTTGTGATGTAGTTCGCAAGCGGGGCCCTGCTTTTTTGCGTTATGGCATAAGCGGGAACCTGGTACCTGTCCCTATATTCCCACCCTAAAACGCTTGCCCCACCATGAAGCGGTAGCCAGGATACGGCACCTTGCCAAAACGTCCATGATAGTCGGAGCCGCCCGTGCAAAACAGGTTATAACGCGCGGCAAACTCTTCGCACAGCTGCGTATCGCGATAGTCGTGATCGGGATGATACTTCTCGATGCCAACAAGCCCCGCATCAACGAGCGCAGGCAACGCCTCGTAATTGTCGAACTGGCCGGGATGCGCCAAAACCGGCAACCCGCCGTCAGCCGCAATAGCAGCCACGGCATCGCACATGTCAACGTACTCGATATCGCGCTGCGCAATACCGCCGCCCTTGAACAGTGTCTTGTACAGGAATTGATACTCTGCGCTGCTGAAATCGGCATCGGTCAATGCAGCCATCAGATGCTGCTTGTAGAACCCCGTCGACTGTCCAGCCAGCTGCGCCGCATATTCAACGTCCACATCGTAGCCAGCGTCAAGCAGCTGCCGCATCTGCCACGCCGTATTCGCGGTGCGGCGCTCCAAGGTATCCGAGCACAAATCGCACACCGCCGGGGCATCGGCGGGCATGCCCAATCCCAAAAGATGCACGCGCCGCTTTGCAGTCGAGTCCCACGCACTGATCTCTACACCGCACACAACCGAGAATCCATGCTCTGCCGCCTGCTGCCGAATAGCATCAAGCCCGACAGTGGTGTCGTGGTTCGTTACCGCCAGATGGGTAACCCCCCGCACGCGTGCCTTCCCCATCAGCTCCAAAAACGAATCCGACCCATCGGAAAGCGTTGTATGCGCATGCAGATCGGCACGAAATTCCCTCCCAGGCTGTACCCCCAGCAAATCCCACAGCGGCTCCTGCCGAAATGCCTGCGCGGTACGCTCTTTGGTGCCCTGCCATTCGCTCATTGAACTATCTCTCCCTTTTGCATATTGAACTCATGGTCGCACAGGCCCTCCATAAACTCGAGGTCATGGAAAATCCCCAACATCGTGGTCCCCTGCGCCTTCAATCGCTCTATTAACTCGCGCACTTTCACCTTCGACGCCGCATCCAGCGAAGCAGTAGGCTCGTCAAGCAGCAGCAAACGAGGCTGCTTGATCATGGCGGCAGCAATATTCAAGCGAAGCTTTTCGCCACCAGAAAACGTACGCGGATACAGCAGCCACAGCGATTCATCGATGTCAAAATGGCGTAGCATGCGCTCGGTTTCCCACATTGCCTTTTCCTCCTCATCGGCACCGAAGGTTTCCAGGGCGCTCTTCAATACGATGTCGTAGGCGGTTTGGCGCGGCAGGGCATTCAGAAACTGCGAAACATAGCCCATTTCGTATTTGCGCAGGTAGATCATCTGACGCTCGCTCGCCTGGCACAAATCAAGCGCTCCAAACGATTCCGAGTTGTACCAAATGGCGCCCGACTCCGGCAAATTGGTGCGGTAGATGCAACGCAGGATGGTCGATTTGCCCGATCCGCTGCGCCCCGTAATGCCCACGAATTCGCCCGGCATAAGCGAAAGGCTGATGTGCTGGCACCCCAAGATATGACGCCCCGCGCGATGCATCACGAACGACTTGGAAAGATCGTCGATCTTCAAAAGCTCTTCCATAGCAGCCTCTCCTAGCGATCGTAACCATGAGGCTGATCGGGATAATGCGAACGATATACCGAATTGCCGCCCACGAAAGCGCGCGTGATAACCGGCGTGGTGATACGCGCATCAGGCGTGCATCCAATTTCGCGAACCAACAGAATATCCGCTCGCTTGCCAACTGTAAGCGTGCCGACTTCGGAATAGATGCCCACCGCCTTAGCGGGATTTGCCGTAACCAACGCAAACGCTTCAGAAAGGGACATAGCACATTCACGATGCAAAATGAACACCGCATCAATAAGAGCTGCCGGATAGTAGTCGCTGCACAGCATGGTAATCACGCCCCGCGCTACGCCCTCACGCGCCGAAAGGTTGCCCGAATGGCTGTGCCCCATCATCACGTTCGGGGCTCCCGCCAAGGTAAACATACCTCGCTCATGCGCATCGCGCGCTATTTCCATGTCGACGGGAAACTCGGAAATCGACGCGCCCAATGCGCCCATGTAATCGAGCTTCTCCTTCGAATCATCGTCATGAGAAGCAAGCGAAACTCCCTGCTCGTGAGCAAGTTCGGCAAGCTCGCTTAGCTGCTCGGAACCAATCTTGTCGGCCGCCTGCTGCTCCATCACGATAGCAGCGACCTCTTCATCGGAAATACCGTCACGGTACCCTTTGATGGTGTCGCTGAATACCAGCAAATCCCGATACTGACCCTGACCCGGCGTATGATCCATAAATGAGATCAAGTCGACTTTGCCATCCTGCAGGTAGTTGTACACCTCATCCACGCGGTCGACCGAATCAAGCTCTAGGCGCAAATGGAAACGATGGCGAATAAGATGGTCATGCTCTTCGCTTTCGCGCATAGAGAAAATGCTTTCGGCAAGCTTCCTCACATTCTCGAAATTTCGAATGGGCTTGTGGTCGAAAATCTTAGCTCCGTATACCGAAAGAGAGTGATAGATCGTGGTCACACCATGAGATACCAGCTCACGGTCCACCTTATACAGCGAAGTGGGCAAATCCATAACCACGCTCGGACGCGGAGATGCCACCGACTCGATGTAATCGGAGTGAACATCGATCATGCCTGGAACCACATAGGCGCCACGCGCATCCACCACAGGGAAACCAGTTTCCCTGTCAACCACCATGCCCGACGTGTTCTCGTCAAGCTGCGCGTCAACCGTGCGAGCATTGGCAAGCGTCGGCGCAATGCGCGCAATGGTTCCGTTTTCAACGACGATGTCGTGGTTGGGCAGAATCGCATCTTCGGTAACCACATTACCTCCGCGAATCACAAGCGAATTTGCTTCCATAAATGCATTTCTCCTTGCATTGGGTTATCAATCTATGCGGCGCTCGTAAAAGCGCCACCGGGCGAAGAGGCCCATTTACAGCAGCGAATACACCAGCTGCTGAGTGTAGGAATGCTGAGGGTCTTCCAAAACCTGATCGGTAAGACCGTGCTCCACAACTTGCCCATTCAGCATCACGAACGTGCGATCGGCTAGCATGCGAATAACTCCCAAATCGTGGCTTACCACCAGCATGCTTACACCGAAATCGCGTTTGATCTGCAGAATCAGATCAAGAACGCTGGCCTGCACGGAAAGATCGAGACCCGTGGTAACTTCATCCAAAAGCAACACGGGCGGGTTGTTCGAAAGCGCCTTGGCAATCTGAACGCGCTGCTGCATGCCGCCGGAAAACGTTGCCGGCGCATCCCCTGCACGCGAAAGGGGGATGTTCACCTTCCCTAAAAGTTCATTGCCGCGAGCACGCATCGACTCCACGCTGCGATTGCCAGCGGCAATCATCTGCTCAGCAATGTTCGAAAGGGAGGAGAAGTTCATGCGCAAGCCCAAATACGGATTCTGGTACACCATGCCCAGCACCGTGTTGCGCACCTTGCGCTTCTGCTGCGAGGAAAGCTCAAGCAAATTCGCCTCGCCGCCATCATAGGCAACAGCACGCACTGTGCCCGCAGTGGCAACCTGGTCGAAGTACAGGCACTGCATAAAAGTGGATTTGCCGCTGCCCGACTCACCCACGATCCCCACAATTTCACCGGGATACAAATCCAGGCTCACATCGCGAACCGCATGCACCGTCTTGCACTTTGGGCATATGTTGCGCTCCAACTCGCCACCGCCCAAGCAATAGTCGCAGCCTTCACCAAAGCGCTTCGACACATGGCGCACCTGCAAAAAGGGCTCTTCATCCATAACGGGCACCTTATTCATTGCGCCCCTCCTCTCGCCTTTGCTGGCAGTACGCCGTGTCGTTGCACTGGTAATATGTTTCGCCCGTTTCCTCGTCCACCAATTCGTCCAGGTACACATCGGTGGCACCGCACAGGCGACAGCTCTCCCCCTCAAAGCTCTCTACCGCAAAGGGGTAATCTTCGAAATCGAGCGGATGAACATGGGTAAAAGGCGGGACGGCATAGATCTTCTTTTCACGACCCGCACCCAAAAGCGTCAGGTTCTGAGCCATGTTAAGCCTCATCGTGTCGAAGCGGGGAATGGGCGAAGGGGCCATTACATAGCGCCCTTCCACCAAACACGGGTGGTCTGCGTTGGTGACGGTATGCCCATAGCGCACGATCTGGTCAAACAGCCCCAGCCACGCCCCGGTGTAGTCTGCCTCGGCATGAAGCACGCGCGTTTTTGCCTCGCTTGGCTCGAAATTTCGCAGGGGCTCGGGCATCGGAACCTGCAGAACAAGTATCTGATCTGCCGAAAGCGGCTGTTCCGGGATGCGATGGCGGGATTGGACAAGGGTTGCATGCTGCGTTTTCTCGGTGACCTCAACATCAGTGGTTTCGACCACGAGCTTCTTTATGTTCACCGCATTCACGCTGTCATCGGCGCCTTGATCGATCACCTTCAGCACGTCGCCCTGACCAATAAGCGCCAACGTTATCTGCAAGCCGCCCGTGCCCCAACCTCGGCCAATAGGCATTTCGCGCGAAGCGAAGGGAATCTGATGGCCCGGAATGGAAACACCCTTGATAATGGCGCGGCGAATCTCGCGCTTCGACGCCTCATCGAAAAAGGCAAAGTTATAGAGCTGGCACATTACTGCCCATCCCCCTTCACGGTTGAGCGCACACTGGAAAGCTTTGATTGGAACGTTACGTAGTGCGGCAACTTCAAATGAGAAACGAAGCCGGTAGCCTCAACGCCGTCCACGTGGTATAAAACGAATTCCTCGTCCTGCGTTGGGTAGCGCTTGTCGCCCTGTTCAAGGCAGAAATCAAGAACGCTCATCGCAATTGCCTTCGTCTCTTGACGCCCCATCACCATGCCGTACCCCACCTTGAAGCCCATCTGCGACTTGCCTTCCCTGGAGCGATCCACCGCAAACACGCTTTCCACTTCCGTCACAGGAATGTTGCCCAGGTAGTAGGCGTCGTCTTCGCTGGCATCATCAGCCAAAGGGTGGTCTACCAGCACTTCAACCGAACCGCAGCGCAATTCTCCCACCGTAGGGTGCGAAGGGCCAAAGCCCCTAATGGCCGCATACCCTAAGGTAGTTACGCCCTGGGTCATGCCGCGGGCCAACGTCTGCAAACGCGCAGACCGTGGCGCAGGAAACACCAGCGGCTCCATGGTCACGTCAACAGGAGCCTCGTTGTTTTCGGCGCATTCATCGATCAAGCCTTCTTCGCGCAGATAGCCCAGCACCTTCGGCTTATGCTTCAGCTTCGCCGCAGCAGCACGATGTTCCTCGCGCTCCTCTTCGCTGAGCGCCGCCCATTCCGCATCCAGCTCATCGTCGTAAGCACGGCGCACCTTCGCCGCATCTTCGTCGGTCTCGTGCTCCAAATCGAAGCGAATCAAGCGGTGGGAATAATCGCGCGTTGCCCCCAGCAGCTGACCTCCAAGAACATCCTTGAAAGCCGCCGAGATACGACGCTCAACCGCCATGTTTTCGCCCTTGATCTCGCGCGAGACATACGGGCGTTCAAGCGTCGAGCGAAACGCGCGCAGCAGAAACACCGCCTCTTCGGGCGAGCCCTGTGCCTGCTTCAATGCCACTGCAGCAAGGCGAGGCGCGTAGAGAGAGGCTTCGCCCATCACCTGTTCCACAAGACCGGGAAACGCATCTTCCACCGCGTCGGCAGAAACGCCATCCGAGCCTTCAACGCGCTCGCGCTCAAGGAGCTTAAGGCTTTCTTCGATGGCAAGGCCGCCGCCACGTACTGCAACGTACCCCATTACGCCACCTCCCCTTTTCTTCCGCCCAAGCAGGTGAACGTATTTTCGATGCGGGTGGTACGAGGAAGCGCCGCCACGTTGCCCTCGCCGTCAACAAGCAAGATCTCGATGCCGCAGGGGTACTCATCGGCCCGCTCCGCGCGAGCATGCGCCCATTCCGCTTGGCTTACATACAGTTCGGCGGTCTTTTCGATGCCAGGCCCCGAAAGCTCAAAGCACGTTAAGTCCTTGGCGGGAGCTGTGGAGATGGAATCGACCAGCAAAACAACCGTGGCGCCCCTTTCCGGTTCCTCAAGCGTGCCCGGCTTTGCCTGGGCAATCGCTTCAGCATGAACCGCGTCGCTTGCCACGGGGGCCAACACGAAATCGGCCCCTTGCGCGTGAGCCTGCTTTGCGTGGGTTTGCACGGTCAGCCAACGAGCAACATCCTGCGATGCGGGCCCAGCCGAGCAAAAGGTCACCGCCTGATCAACAAAAAGGCGCACCGCTGTTTCAAAACAGCCCGGCACTGGCGCAGTCTCGCCGCTTTTCGGAAAAGCATCAACCTGCCCAACGGTGCCAGGGCGAGCAAAGACTTCCAGCACCTGCCGAAACGCGCGCTGGGCCACATGGGTTTCTATATTATTCGCAATCATCCTTAAACTTCCATCGTCGAAAAATCCACCTGGGTACGGAGCAACGCCTCCGCGCGCTTTTGCTCCGCTTCAGCCAAACGCTGCCGCTCTTCCTCGAGCATCTCTTCCCAAGCCAGCAGTAAAATCTCGTTGCCGCCTACGGCATACACCGCATCGACAATCGCCAAATCACGGACTTTCTTGCGGTCCTCTCCCAGCACCATGCCGTAGCCATGGGCGCCACCGATGCGAACTGAGCACGAGGTCATAAGCGCTTCGCCCAGATAAAACAGGCTGCACTGAGCTCCCTCGCGCACCTTCAGCATCACCAGCTCCTCTGTGGGTTCCCTCACCATCGCAACGGCATAAAGCTGTTCCGCTTCGCACGCCATACGGGAAAGGACCTTGCGACTGCCTTCCACCAAAATGCGTGTACGTTCTTTTCTGTTCATCTTTTCTCCTAGTTCTGCACGATGAAGCGCTTGCGCAATTGAGTCGAAAGAAGCTCCAGCGCAACGGCAACCGCGAAGCAGAAGTACACGATTAGGCCCACTTCATGGATGTCGTAATAGAAGCTGCCCGCCAAAAATAGCTGATAGCCGATGCCACCCGCGCCCGCAACGGCGCCCACGGCAACAGCGTTGACGAAGTTGATTTCGAAGCGAATGAATGTCCAGGAAAGAATCTCAGACAGCTTTTCGGGTACAACAGCGGAAAACACCACCTGCCACCATGAAGCGCCCGAGGCGCGCAGGGCTTCCACCACGCCGGGGTCAACCTCTTCGAAACTTTCTGAATAAGCCTTAGTCAGGTACGCAATGCCGTGGAACAAGAGGCCCGCCACCGCTGCTTCGGGGCCTAGCCCGATAGCAACCGTGAAGATAAGCACCCATAAGATGGTGGGAACGGCGCGGAACAGCGACATAACCGCCTTGATGGCGTTCGAAGCCACGCGGTTCGACAGGTTCATGGCCGCGCAAAGTCCCAAAACGAAAGCGATAACCGCACCCAGCACCGTGGTGAGCGTTGCAAGAGCTAATGAAACGAAGAGGCCGTCCACTAAATCGGGAAGGGTGAAATGCCCGCCGAGTCCTGGCTGCGTAAGCATGGTTGCAGAGTCGCCCAGAGCATTTGACGTTGCCTCCAAAAGAGGTGTGTCGCCGTAATCCATCAGCACGAAGGTCAACACCGTTACCGCTGCCAGTAAGCCCAGCGTTGCCCCAAGCACCGCATTCGACTTGTTCATGCAGCGCGTCTTAATCTTGCCGGTTCGCGAAACGCGCGCTCCGGCGCAAGCCGCGCCTTCACAAGCCTTGCCCTGATGATCTACAGGCTGGTAAGCTGCGCCTTCTTTAGCAAACTGACTCATAGGATGCGCCTCCTTACATAGTTGGAAACGCTTTCGCAGCAGATAACAACCACCACGATCAGCAGAATCACCAAGCCCGCCACGTCATAGCGGAAGCTCTTGTAAAACAGGTTGAACACGAACCCGATGCCCGTACCGGTAAGGATGCCCACCAGAGTGGCGTCACGAATGTTGGTCTCCACCATGTACAGCATCCAGCTCACTACTGAAGTGACCGAAAGGGGAATTACTCCCTGCGCCACAACCTGCAAATAGCTCGCGCCCGTGGCCCGAAGCGCCTCGATGGTACCCGAGCTTATTTCGTCGATGCTTTCCAAAAAGCAACGGGTCAGGTAACCGAAGCTGCCTAGGAACAGCGCCAGAAAGCCGGTGAACTCGCTTTGATGGAACGAGAACAAAAGGATAAAAGCCCAGGCAACAACGGGAATGTTGCGGAACAGCGATGCGATACCGCGCGCCAAAACCTGCGCCACGCCGCCGAGTCCCACCGAACGCGACCCAAGCACCGCAACCACATAGGCAAGCAGCGCCGCCGTGGTGCTGGCAGCAATCGAGTCGAGCACCGTGGAAAGAAGCGCAGGCATAATCTGCGGCAATTTTTCAAGTGATGCGGCACTTGGCAAGAAGTTCACCGCCATCCAGGCAAGACCACCAGGGATATCGGCTGCCGCCTCCATAAAGTCGAAATCGACATACGCACCGGAAAGCGCGTTGATGGCAAGAAAGCCCGCCACCAACCCCACAATGCACAGCGTTCGCTTCCGAAAGAACCAACGAGCGGTATAGGCCTCCGCTGCCGCCCTGGTTTCATTGCCGGCGAAAACCGCCGAGCGGCCTTCGTCGGAGGCTGCTGCCTTCGCAAACTTGATGGTCATGCGCCCACCTCAACATGAGGAGCGTCGTCAGTCCGCAACTGCGGCTTGCCAGCATGCGCCCGTGCAACGGGCTTCGCCTCTCCAGCAGCTGCAGCATTGACGCGGGTAACGGCATTTGCCTCTTCAGCCATCTCGGCATTCGCTCGCGTGACAGCCTTTGCCTCTTCGATCACCGCAGCCACGGCCGCCCGATCGAGCTCGGCGGCATCTACCGCAGCTGCACCTTGCCTTTCTGCGCCGGTTCCTCGCCCCGCCGCGCCCGCGGCCGCCTCGAGTGCTCCGCCAGCACTTCTCGCACCCGCGCCAGCCGCTCCGGCGACAGGCATGCAAGCGCCCGCCACTCGTGAGCCTCTCGCATCCGCGCCCTTCGCACCTGTGCTCTCTCCCTCCACGCCATGCGCACCCTCGTGTACGTACGACGTGCCGTAGATGTCGGAAATGGTTTTCGCATCCAGTTCGTCAGGCGTACCGTCAAACACCTTGACGCCCCCCCTTCAGCGCAACGATGCGGTCGGAATACTCGATGGCATAGTCGACCTGATGCAGATTCACCAGGCAAGCAACGCCCAGCTCATCGGAAACCCAACGAAGCATTTCCATCGTCACGCGTGAAGACTTCGGATCGAGGCTCGCAATAGGCTCGTCGCACAGCATCAAGAGCGGGTCCTGCACCAACGCGCGTGCAATGCCCACTCGTTGCTGCTGGCCACCGGAAAGCTGGTCGGCGCGCTGATACACAAATTCGGCAAGGCCCATTTTGTCCAACAGCTCGAATGCACTGCGCTTGTCTTCTTCGCTGTATAGACCGAAGATACCGCGGAAGTTCGACAGGTACCCCAAACGCCCCTGCAAAACGTTTTCGATTGCGGTGGCTCGATGTACCAAGTTGTAGTGCTGAAAAATCATCCCGATATCGCGACGGGCTTCGCGCATCTGACGCTTGTTCATGCAGGTGATCTCGCGCCCGTCAAATTCGATACTTCCCTCCGAAGCATCGATAAGGCGATTGATGCAGCGTAAGAATGTGGATTTGCCTGCTCCCGAAGGCCCGATAACCGTGACGAATTCGCCACGACCAAGGGAAAGCGACACATCGTGTAGCGCTTTCCCCTTGCCGTCGTAGCTTTTCGTCAGGTGCTCAACGGTCAGCAGTTCCTGACGTTGCTCCATGCTTTATGCACCAAGCTCGCGAATTGGGTTGTACCATGCATCATCGCAGGCAACGAAGCAGGTCTTATCGGAGTCCTTGTCAAAGATCGCTTTGGCGTTCTCGTCGTCAGGATCGGCAAAGATTTCCTTATTGGATGCGGTTTCAGCAGAGCAGAATGCCTCGGTGATCTTCTTCTGCTCATCATCGGAAAGCTTATCGGTGTTGTAGCAGAACGGTGCGTTCAGCACAGGAGTGATGCCGATGATGGTGAATTCCTTGCCACGAACCGAGTCAAATGGTGCAACTGCATCATCCTTTACCTTGTATACGGCGCCGGGAGCATTTGCGCTGCCAGATACCAGGTCGAGGTACATGCCTACGTCAACGTCGTCGAATGCAGCGGCATCAGACCGACCAGAAAGCAGGTTTACCGCAGAGCCCTGGTGGGAATCGCCGAACATTACCTTGCTGAAGAACGTGCCGTCCTGCAGAAGGTCGTCGGAAGACTCAACACCGCACTTCTTCATAATGGCACTAGAGGGGACCTTGAAACCCGAAGTGGACGTTGCGGATACGAACGAGAACTTCTTGCCTTTGAGCTTGTCAAGGGAATAGCCGTCGCCGTCCTTGTAGTTAGCGGCCTGGTCGGCAGGAACGCAAATGCGGCTGTAGTAGCAAGCGCCGTCGAGCGCTCCGTTTTCATCGCTGTTGGTGAAAGCGGCCTGCACAGCATCGTTCTTTGAATTTGCCTGGACGTAGCCCTCAGCGCCAAGCAGCGCCATCTGAGCAGAACCGGAAGAAATCGCCTCGATGGCTACGTTGTAATCGGTGGTAGTCATCAGCTCAACGTCGCGGCCGGTTGCTTCCTTGATCACATCGCCGATAGCCTCGCGAGACTGGGTAAGGTCGGCAGACGAATTATCAGGCAGCCAAACCATCGTGATGGGGTCGCTCGACTCCTTTTGATTGCTCTGTGATGAGCACCCCGTAGCGAACAGCAAAGCGCTTGCGGCCATCACCAAAGCCAAAAGCACCATTCCAACGCGCTTTGCGTTCCAAGCTTTTTGTTCCATTCGGTTCTTCCTCTTTCCTCTTCTTCTTTCGAACCAGCCCGTCGCCTATGAGTACGCGTAGACGACGGGCACGGCGCTAGTATTGCGCCATCGAAGAGGAAATCTGGAGCTGAAAATCGAGTTCTCAAACCGTTTTAACGTCAGCGCTGCAAATGAAAAATTCACCTGAACCGTTGTTAATTCAGAAGTTACACCCGAACGCGTTTTTAACGTTTTAGATACCGGGAATATAAGGACAGGTACCAGATTCCACTTATGCCATAACGAACAAAAGCAGGGCCCCACTTGCGAACTACATCGTAAGCGGGGCCCTGCTCGTTGGGCAGGAATCTGGTACCTGTCCTTTTCTCCCATCCTACTCGTAGAAGTCGGCGGCATCCTCAAGCAGTTCAATGATGTTGATGCCTTGCGGGCACATATCCTCGCAGGTACCGCATTGAATGCAGGCGGAAGCGCGACCGTCGCGGGTTTGCCAGGCGTACTGGCTCTTCGCAAATTCGCGGTTCTCGGTCATCTTTTCCAAGTTCAGCAAACCCAAGGCTTCGGGAATCTTCACGCCAACAGGGCAGTCTTTCACGCAATAGCGGCAGTTGGTACAAGGGATCAACCCCACGCTCTTCAGAGCATCAACCGCATCGCCCAGCGCCTTTTCTTCGGAGGCAGATAGGGGTTCGTTCGCCTTCCACTCGCGCACGTTTTCCTGAATCTGCTCCAACGTCGATACGCCCGAGAGCACACTGATAACGTTGGGCAGGTTGTAGCAGAATCGATATGCCCACGAAACCGCGCTCTTGTCGGGGTCGGCCGCTTTCAGCACGCTTGCGCCACGTTCCGGCAAGTCCGCCAAGCGACCACCGCGAGCGGGTTCCATAATCACCACGGGTACACCGTGCTTTTGCGCAACTTCCATGCATTTGCGCGATTCCACCACAGGATCTTCCCAGTCGAGGTAATTCACCTGCAACTGGACAAAATCCATATCGGGATGATCGGCGAGCAACTTGTCCAACGTTTCGGCGTTGTCATGCATCGAGAAACCCAAGTGCTTGATGACACCTTCGGCTTTCTTCTGCGTGGCCCATTCCCACATTCCGTACTCATCGAATTTCGCCGTGCGCGCACCGCCCATGTTATGCAGCAGGTAGAAATCGATGTAGTCAGTGCCCAGGCGTTTGAGCGAAGTATCCAAACATGCTTTAGCGTCTTCTGCGGTAGGCTGAGCCCAAGCCAAGCACTTGGTTGCAATGGTGAACGAATCGCGCGGATAGCGCTCCACCAGCGCCTTGCGCATAGCAACTTCTGATTCGCCTTCGTGGTAGACATAGGCAGTATCAAAGTACGTGCCGCCAGCCTCTATGAACGCATCGACCATCTTCTTCAAGTGCTCGATGTCGATGCTCTTCTGATCTTTGGGGTCAGTAAGGGGCAAACGCATGCAGCCAAAACCCAACTTAGGGGTATCCAAAAGATTGCTCATAGGGGGTTCCTTGCCTGTTCTTCCACAAATCCTCTGCGCCCATTGTAGCGGAAAACCAACTTTAGTAACGTGGCGTTACTTATTTTAAGAGAAAGCAATAACACGACACGATACACGAGCAAGCGCCCAAACCCGCGGCACCGCCCGTGTTTCGCAACGCCGCGCTCGGGTCACATCACGACGCCACACCCGGGCAACACCTTGGCACGGTACCCGGACAGCACCCAGGCGCCGCGGCTGAGCAATACCCTGGCGCTGCATCGAGTCAACCCCGCCCCGCGCCAGATCCACCCCCGCTCCGCATCGGGCCCACAACGACCCAACACCGTATCAGGTTCAACCCCCGTTCCGCATCGAGCCCATAATATCCCAGCACTGCCTCGGGAGCCCTCCCAGGAACCCAGAAACAAAAAATCGGTCCGAATTGCAACTTTTTTGCGATTGGCAATTGTTGCGAGCTCCCCAATCGCGAATCGCGGCACAAAAACGCAGCAAAAATGGCATATTTCAAGCCTGAAGGAACCGAGAAGAGCCCCTAATCGCAAAAAAGTTGCAAAGATACCAAGTTTTTTGTTTTTTTGCAATGGGTCCGATCGCCGCAACAGGGCAAATCCCGCGAAAATGCGCGGAGCATCATGACCAGCAATCCAAAATCAGAAACAAGAAAGGCGCCCGCTATGCAGACGCCTCAAGAAAAACCAATTCGGCTGGAATCTACGCTTCCTTGGCACCATACTGCTCGTAATAAGCATCGAGTGCAGCCTTCAACGTATCGTCGATCACCACTTCGCCCTGAACTTCGTGGTTGTACAGGAGCTCGGTAACTTCAGCCATGCTTACGATGGAAGCTACAGGGAAGCCATACTTTTCCTGGACTTCCTTCTGCGCAGTCTTCACGCCGCCCTTGCCAACTTCCATACGGTTCAGGGAGACAATCAGACCCTTAACCTCAACATCGGCAGCACCCTTCAAGACGGGATACGTCTCGTCGATGGACTTGCCCGACGTGGTAACGTCTTCAACCATGATCACGCGGTCGCCGTCGTGAAGCTCGGCACCCAACAGGTTGCCGGCATCGGCGCCGTGGTCCTTCACTTCCTTGCGGTTGCAGCAGTACTTAACTTCCTTGCCGTACAGCTCCTCCAAGGCAATGGCGGTAACAACAGCCAGCGGAATGCCCTTGTATGCGGGACCGAATACCACATCGAAATCCAGGCCAAAGTTGTCATGAATGGCGCGAGCGTAGTACTCGCCCAAGCGCTTCAGCTGACCACCCGTAACATAGGCGCCAGCATTCATGAAAAAAGGGGATTTGCGCCCGCTCTTAAGCGTGAATTCGCCGAACTTGAGCACATGGCTTTCCACCATGAACTCGATGAATTCTTTCTTATATGCCTCCATGAGCGCACTCCTTCTCTAGTGAAGCTACTATTTTCATTCTACAAAAGCCTGGGGCAAAGCCCCTGCGGCTATTCGCGATAAAAGCCGTTCATCGCCTTGTACACGTCGATCTCCCACTGGCGGCGGTGGCTCTTGGCGACCGTGTCCAGGATAAGGCCCGTCACGAAGGAGAGGGCGCCGCAGCCGGCGAGCGCCAGGCTGCCGAGCATCGTGGGGATGCGGGGCACCAGGCCGGTGGCCGCGTACTCGGCGACGACGGGGATGCCCGCCACCACGGCCAGCACCAGCAGGATCAGGGCCAGCCAGCCGAAGAACGCCAGCGGGCGGTAGTCCTTGAACAGGCTCGTGATGGCACGCAGCACCTTCGCGCCGTCGCCGAAGGTGGACAGCTTCGAGTAGCTGCCCTCGGGGCGGTCGCGGTAGTCGATCGGCACGTCCTCGATGCGCCAGCGCTTGTCCACCGCGTGGATGGAGATCTCCGTCTCGATCTGGAAGCCCTCGGAGAGCACCGGCATGGTCTTCACGAACACGCGGTTGAACGCGCGGTAGCCCGTCATGACGTCGTCGAAGGCGAAGCCGTAGATCTTCTTGATCAGCCAGCGCACCAGGTCGTTGCCGAAGCCGTGGAACGCGCGGTCGTTCTCCTCGCCGTAGGAGCCGTTGGACAGGCGGTCGCCCACCGTCATGTCGGCGCGGTCGGCGCGCAGCGGCTCCAGGAGCGCCGGCGCTGCCTCGGCGGGGTAGGTGTCGTCGCCGTCGACCATCAGGTAGTAGTCGGCGTCGATGTCGCGGAACATGGAGCGGACGACGTTGCCCTTGCCCTGGCGCCCCTCGAACTTCACGATGGCGCCGTGCTCGCGGGCGATGTCGGCCGTGCCGTCCTTGGAGTTGTTGTCGTAGACGTAGATGTCGGCGTCGGGCAGGACGCGCTTGAAGTCGTCCACCACCTTGCCGATGGTCACGGCTTCGTTGTAGCAGGGTATGAGTACTGCGACCTTGTCTGCCATTGGGCTCCCTTTCAAACAAGCAAACAGCAAGCGCAAAAGCGCGAAATGTATCAATTGCCGACTATGCACCTACGGCGCATACCGCCCGATACCCCTCAGAGCAGCAGTCGAAGCGCATAGCTATAAGCCACATTAGTTTACTCGCTTTTTACGTTGAATGAAATGGCTTCGGCAAGCGCATAAAACTCTCCACGAACAGGCGGGAATATAGGGACAGGTACCGTTTTCCAGCCAGCATACAGGTCCGCGCCCGCAATGAATGAACTGCCTCCCGCTTCTTGGACATAAAGAAACGGGAGGCGGTTCAAAACTCGCATACGAAGCCTTGCTTTTGTGCGCTACGGCGAAAGCGGGAATCCGATACCTGCCCCTATTTTCCTGTTCGGCTAGTTATGCGTACGATGATCGCGGTAATTAACTAAATACGTTGCGAATTCAGCCGAGGTGTCAGAGTTGCCAGAACGCCACATCTTGTGGTCGATGATGGTGCTTTCGCTGCCGTAATACGCATCGATATAGGCAATAAGCCCGTCGATCGCTTCAAGCTGCGCTTCGGGATAGGCGCCCTGCCCGCCCACATGCACTATTTCGATGCCAATAGAATACGAATTCATACCGTAATCGGTAATGCTCTTCGAAGGAGCTTTAGTGGTTCCCCTTTTGTCGTCGCGTCCATCTTCTGGCACGCCATACTCGCTGTTGTGACCTGCGTCGCCATAGCCGGCATGATGGGCAATGGCATCCATCGGCACACATTGCACGATAGATCCGTCTTTATTCACGATGAACTGCGAGGCCACTTTGTTGCCACTGCTCTCCCATGAATTAACGATAGAAGCCGCGCTGCTATCCACTTCGGTGTCGTGCAGCACGATGTACTTCTGATAGCTGGCACCCTTTTCGCCGTGGTTGAGGTCGGAACGATAGTCTTCCGTTATATCCAGCTTCGCACGCAACTCGCTTGCCGTCGGCTTAGCTTCCTCCGCAGAAGAAACGCCCCCTTCGGCTCCTTCGCCACTTTGGGCACCGCCATCCGAAGAAACGCCCGCATCATTCACCTTGAGCTGAGAGTGGTCGGGCTGTTGCTGCGGAGCTGCGCAACCCGCCAACGTGCACGCCAAAGCAGCGGCGGCAAGTATCCCTATCAGTCTCATACGTTTTCCTTTCAACCGAACGGCGTGCCCAACACAGCGGCACCAACGTTCTCGCTAGGCGCAAATCACAGCGAGCCTGGCCAGCTGCCCTTTCCGGCAACCATACCAGGCTCGCAACATATCAATGCAAGAAAATGGAGATCAATCCTATTTTCTCAGGTCAACGCCAAGTTCAGCATCCACCAAATCAAATGCCGCGTCGATGGCCTTGTCCATATCGTAGTACTTGTATCCACCCAAACGACCAGCGAACACCACGTTGCCTTCCTGCTTGGCGAGCTCAACGTACTGCTCGTACAGAGCGCTGTTACGCTCGTCGTTCAGAGGATAGTACGGCTCGTCGCCGCGCTCCCAGTTTGCGGGATACTCGCGCGTAATGATGGTGGTTGGCTGAGTGCCGTACTCGAAGTGCTTGTGCTCGATAATGCGCGTGAAGGGCACCTCGCGCTCGGTGTAGTTAACCACCGCGTTGCCCTGCCAATTCTCGCATTCAATACGCTCGGATTCGAAGCGCAAAGAACGATACTCCAGCGCGCCAAGCTGATAATCGAAGTAAGCGTCGATGGTGCCGCAGTAAATAACGCGGTCGGCAATACCTTCGTTTTCAGCAACGAACTCACGATACTCGGTATTCAGCAAAATTTCCGTATCGCCGAACATGCGCTCAACCATAGCAGTGTAACCGCCCATGGGGATGCCCTGCCAACGGTCATTGAAATAATTGTTGTCGTAGATGAAACGAACAGGCAGGCGCTTGATGATGGAAGCGGGCAGCTCTGTGCAGCTCTTGCCCCACTGCTTTTCGGTGTAGCCCTTGATCAGCTTCTCGAATACATCCTTTCCGATAAGCGAAAGCGCCTGTTCCTCGAGATTAGAGGGCTCGCCTTCGCCAATCTGCTCGGCTGCTTCCTGCTTCTGGCGCTCAATGATTTCCTTCGCTTCAGCGGGAGTCTTGATTCCCCACATCTTCGAGAAGGTGTTCATGTTGAACGGCAAGTTGTACAGCTCGTCCTTGTAGCTGGCAACGGGGCAGTTCACATAGTTGTTGAACTCGGCGAACTGATTTACGTAATCCCAAACGGGACGAAGCGACGTATGGAAGATATGGGCACCGTACTTATGCACGTTGATGCCATCGATTTCTTCCGTGTAGATGTTGCCTGCAATGTGATCGCGGCGGTCGATGACCAAGCAGGTCTTGCCGATCTTGGCGGCTTCATGAGCAAAAACGGCGCTCGTGATGCCAGCGCCAACGATAAGGAAATCGTAATGGTTGCGCTGCATGCCATGCCTTTCTGTGTGTAACGTTTCAGCCAGCAAGCTGCCGGCCGCTCTAGTATGTTTAGAATGCACCGCACGGGCGCACTGCTTCTTATTTTAGACGATGCTGCTCTACTATCGAAACTCGGACCCAATAAAAAACGCCCACAAGGACGTTAACAAGCTTTGGGGTATGCACCGGTAGAGTCAGCGAGTAAGATTCTGGCGAGTGCGGGGAGATTGAAAAGCCCATAGGGCTGGCCTTTGCGCCGCCCTATGGGCTTTGAAATTTCCCTGTGCCGCCAGAATCCCGCGCAGCATCATCGCGTCTCAGGAGTATGTTGCGCTGATCGTAGATCAGCGCAACATACTAATCCTGCTTTACAACAAGAACGTCGCAGCGAAGGTTCCTGATCAGATAAGTGGAAACGCTGCCAACGAATACGTAGGTGATGTTCGAAAGACCGCGCTCACCGCAGATAACCAGCTCGGGCTCGAACGGCTTGATCATCAGGTTATGGATGGTTTCCTGAATGCGACCAACCTTAACGACAACCTCTACGGAAGGGATGTCTGGATCTTCCTCGGCTGACTTCAGCGTATCGCCCAAGGAATCGACCAAACGGTTGCGAACCGTTTCAGCGAGCTCCTTGTAGTCGGTGCCCGTCAAGGAATCGGGAACCGAATCTACTACATGGCCGAACATCAATTCGGCATGGTTGAGCTTCGCAATCTGAATTGCGCGCTCGGCTACTTCCTGCTGAGTGCTGCCGCCATCGAGTGCTGCAAATACGCGCCTGTACTGCTTCATAGCTCTCGCCCCTCTTTCTCCTTCGCCATACGGCAAAGGCCCCAGTATCGAAGCGCCCCTGCGCCTCGCTTATTATCTTTCTTTATTCTAGCAGGATACCCAAGCAAAAACGTCACAATGCTGTAACACGTTCATTCCTTCTTCCCCAAAGAAACCCCAAATGATGAGGGGATTGTGAATGGTTGCCTCTGCGAAAGCCATGCCTGTCACGAAGCTGTTCCGGCATTCCCTCCCGAACCTGCGTTGGCCGCTCTCGGCTTAACTCCAGCTAAAGCACGGGCATTCTGCATTGCCTCCAAATATGCTTGAGCATCGCCTGGATCGTCGTCGATAGACTCATCGCCCAAATCAACCTCGCGAGGAACGCGACGATACAGGATGTCGTACATAACCGGCACCACATACAGCGTCATGAACGTGGCGTACAGCAAGCCGCCCACAACCACAACCGCCATGCCGCGCTGCATCGACGATCCCACCGCATCGCTGAACACCATCGGCAACATAGCGAAGATGGTGGTAATTGCCGTCATCATGATGGGGCGCATGCGGGTACGTCCCGCAGCCACCAGGGCATCGTGCTTCGACAGGCCACCACGGCGCAGCTGGTTCACATAGTCAACGAACACGATGCCGTTATTCACCACCGTGCCCATAAGCACCGCGAAGCCCAGCAGCGAAAGCATGCTCAACTGTTCGCCGGCTGCCACCAAACCGAACAAACCGCCGGTAAAGGCAAGGGGGACAGTCAAGATCACGATGAAAGGAGAAAGCAAGCTCTGGAACTGCGCCACCATAACAAGGTAAATCAGCACAAAGCCCAAAATCAGAAGCAGCATCATTTGAGAAAGCATTGTGTTGATGTTTTCCAGTTCGCCACTGGTTTGAATGGTGTAGCCCTCGGGCAGCTGATAATCTTTGAGCTTGGTCTGCAGATCGCGCGCAAGCAAAGCATTGTTGTAACCATCTTCGACATCGGCCGTCACCGTAATAGCACGGGTTGAGTTCACATGAATCATCGTGGGAGAGGCAACTCCCTGCTCAACCTTAGCGAACTCGCGAAGCTTGTGCGTGGTGGTATCGCCCGTCTGCTGATTGGTTATCTCAATCTCGGTATCAAGAAGATTGTCTGCCGTAACAGGGTTTGTCTTATCCACTACAGACACATTCATCTTGCTGCCATCGAGCGTCATGGAAGGCGCATCGGCGCTTTCGGAAAGCTTTTTCGCCAAATCGCTATACAACTGAGCAACCGTATAGCCGTCCTTGGTAAGCTTGTCGCGATCGACAACCAGGTGAAGCTCGGTCGCAGCATCTTCCATGCCGTTTTCGATTTCGGTATAGCCCTCCACCTGGCCAACGATCCCCATCACATCTTCGCTGATACGCACCAGCTCATCCTGATCGGGACCTTGGATCCTCAGCGAAAGCCCACTGCCGGTCATAGAGCTCATCGCCTCGGAAGAAGAAGCATCGGTAATCACTTCGCAGTTCAGGCCAGAAGTACGCTGCTGTAGCTGATCCAAAATCGAAAGCACCTGGCCTTCGGTGGTCACTGAACTGTCGGTCTGTACGTAGAACGTGAACACCTGGTGGAACTTGTCGCTGCTGCTACTGCTAGAAATATCACTCGCAACCATCGAAGTCGAAGACGTTCCGTCCATAGCGCCAACGAATTTCACTCCGTCGATGCCCATGGCTTCGTCCATAACCTTATCCGCCGTAGCGTACGCCGTCTCCTTGTCGGTATCTTCAGGCATGGTCACTGTCACCGTTGCCGTTTTCGAGGTCATGGTGGGGATCATAGTGATACCCATGTTCACCACACCAATCACTGCAACAACCAAAAGCACTACCGACACCACAAGAGGCAACGCCTTATGACGCAAGAAGAATGCCAGCGAATGAGCATATTTCGTCTGCAGCGTCTCAAACCAGTTGTTGCGGCGAGGAATATAGTTCTTGAACAGGAACGAAGAGGCAGCGGGAACCATGGTCAACGCGATAAGCAGCGACGCAGTAAGCACGTAGGCAATGGTCAGCGCGAAGGGCAGCATCAGCTGGTTCACCATGCCCGTAGTAAATACGATGGGCAAGAATACGCAAATGGTAGTAAGCGTGGAAGCAATTACCGCGCCCGAGATCTGCTTCGCGCCCTGAACGGCTGCGCGAGCAGGCGGAATGCCGCGGCTGCGCAGGCGATAGATATTCTCCAGCACAACAATCGAATTATCTACCAGCATGCCAATAGCGATGGAAATACCGCCAAGCGACATAATGTTCAGCGAGATGCCCGAGAAGTACATCACCACCAAGGCGCAGAGCACTGAGAAGGGAATGCTGAAAGCCATGATGAGCGTGGGGCGCCAATCGCGAAGGAAAACGATGAGCACCACCACGGCAAGAAGCGCGCCCAAAAGCAGCGACTGCAAAATAGAGTTGATGTACAGCGCAATGAAAGACCCCTGGTCACTCACCACAGTTAGATGCAAGCCGGGATTGGCCTGCTCAATTTTGGTAAGCGCTGCTCGGGTATCTGCAGAAACTTCGCTCGTAGAAGCAGTGGAATTCTTGAACACCGAAAGCAATACGCCATCTTTGGCGTTGATACGCATGTACTGATCTCCGACATTGTCAACTTCGGTGATGTCGGCAACATCGGCAAGGCGGATTTCACCCACGCCATCGATGTCGGCGAGCAAAAGCGAACGCAGGTCGGAAATGGAAGAAATGTTGTCGCCCACGCGCAACAGCCACTGATCGTCCGAGCCGCTATCAAGATAGCCAGCCGGCATCGAAAAATCCTGGGCTTTAATAATGCCTGCTAGCGTTTCCTTGTCCACCAAGGCATCGACATTCGCTTTGGAAAGAGCCTCTTCACGCGAGCTTTCGTACTGAGAACGGGCATCCGTCAGCTGTTGTTTGTTGGAGTCGATGGTCTGTTGGACGCTGGCAAGCTGAGCGCTGGCGCTGCCGAACTGCGTTGCTGCGGTAATAGAGCCCGATTGCACTTCGGCAAGCTGCTTTTGGTAGGCTTCGAGTTCTCCCGTTACCGTTTGCGCCTTCTGCACAAGCTGCCCAATTTTCGCCTGAACCTGGGGGTTTGCGCCGCTAGGATCGACGGCCTTCAGCGCTCCGATCTCCGCCTGCAGCGAAGTGATCTCGCTGGTTTTTCCGGAAATTGCCAGCGTTAAGCCAGAGCTTGCCTGACCAAGCTGATCGCTTGTTTCCTGCTGCTTCTGCTCGAGCGCTTCTTTCTGGCTGTTTAGCTGGCTCTCCGCTTCAGCCAGCTTCGCCTCACCTTCATCGATGCTTTTCTTGGCATCGTAAAGCTGGGAATTGACGCTGGCCAGCAGCTTGTTGTTGATGTCTTCAATCTTGCTGTCGGAAAGGCGCACCTCTACCGATTTTTCCGCCGCCCCAACCGTAGAAACGTCGGCAACGCCGTTAATGCGCTCCAATTCAGGAACCGCTTTGTCTTTCACCAACGAAGTGGTGTCGAAAATATCATGGTCGTCGTAGGATGCGGCAACATACAAGGTTGCCATCATATCCATGCTGATTTCCATGTAGTTAGGGCTGCCAGCGGTTTCAGGCAGCTGGGAAGAAACCTCGTTTACCGCAGACGAGGCCTTCACCATGGCGGAATCCATATCGCTTCCGTCCTCGAACTCGAGGAATATCATGGAATAGTTATCGGCACTTTGGCTTTGGACGGAGGAAACACCGCTTACTTTCGAAAGCGAGCCTTCCAATACATCGGTAACTTCGGATTCCACCTTTTCAGCGCTAGCGCCAGGGTCGGTGGTGATAACCGCCAGATAGGGCAAATCCATATCGGGCAGCAAGTCGGTCTTCATCTTGGTAAGCGAAACACCACCCAGAATCAGGATGATGATCACCGCAACCGTAACGATATATGGCTTCTTTACGCTAAAGCGGCTAAGCACAGCAACTCCCTTAATAGTGCAGTTGAGGTAGGTTTCGGGCGAGTGCCAAAGAGAGCCTATTGACTCCCGTATGTTTTATTTAGTAAACATTGTGATTTTATGCCGCATCACCACAGATCTCGGCCACGAATCCGCGAAGAAAGCCCCATACACGCCGATTCCACACTATGCAACGAAAAGTCGAACGATCTGCCCTGATTGTTGAAACGGCAAAGTAGGAATATAGGGACAGGTACCGTTTCCCACTTTAGCTTTGAGGCGCCGCCCGCACTAATCGCATGGAGTTGCTGGGCGGCCTCCCCAGCCCTGCCTAGCGGGGAAACAGCGTCTGTCCCCATATCCCACTAATAAAGCTCCGGCCTACGATGCTCAAGGACAGGCATGGCTGCGCGAACTCCGTCAATCGCCGAAAGGTCTATGCGGGCAGCAACCAGCTCTTCGCGGACGCTGCCACTGGCCAGCATCACACCATCAGGCCCAAACACGGCGCTTTGCCCGATGTAGCCCTTATCAACGCGACTTAAGCCCGCAACGAAGATCTCGTTCTCAATGGCGCGCGCCGAAAGAAGGGTGCGCCATTGCTCCGCCTTCAAACGGCCATCCACCCAGGCGGCGGGATTGATTAGCAGCTGGCACCCACGTGTTGCCGCGAAGCGCGCCACCTCCGGAAAACGCAAGTCGTAGCAAATGGAAAGGCCGATGCGGCCGAAGGGAGTATCAATAGGCTCGAACAACGCAGGGCCCGCCGCCATACGATCGGACTCCTTGGTGAAATCGGTGTCAAACAGGTGCACCTTCCGATACACCCCGCGCTTTACACCGTCGCTGCCCGTTATGACCGCCGTATTAAAGGGATTCCCTTCAGCGTTTCGCTCATTCACGGTGTATACAAGCCAAAGGCCATAGCGCGCCGCAAGCGCATTCATTCCGCAGCAAAACGGCCCATCGATTGACTCAGCCTCAGAAGCGAACGACCGTTTATCCAGTTCATAGCGGGTCATAAGCGACTCGGGGAACACCAAGATATCCACCCCACGAAAAGAAGCTTCAGCGCACCATTGTTCGACCATTTCCAAAACAGCTTCCATGCCGCCATTTTCAGGATGACGGCACTGAGCCAGCCCGAGGACAAAAGTCATGGCAGCTCCCTTCACGCGCGATGCGGTCAAACGCAAGCTCAAATACGAGCTTGCTTCATTTTCCCACTAAAAAACGAATGGACCGGGAATAACCCAGTCCATTCGCCTGCTAGTACCTCTGTCTCATACGGACAGCGTATGCATTAATTAGTTGTTGCGACGGCGACGAAGCAGTGCGGCAGCGGCAGCCAAGAGGCCCGCGATGCCGCCAATACCAGCGACTGCAGCAACGTTGGTAGCGTCACCGGTCTGAGGAGCAATGCTCGACTCGTCGGCTGCGTCGGCATCATCACCGGCAGCTTCCTGAACTGCGGCTTCTTCGCTGTTGGCGGTGTCGTCCGCAGCAGCCTGGTTCTCGGAGTAGAAGGCATAGTAGGTTACCACGCCGTCCTGGTCTTCATCCTCGACTGCCTTGCTGAAGTCAACGGGGGTGTACTCCCAGTTGCCCTCATCGTCCTTGAGGGTGGAAGACCAACCCTCGAAGGTCCAGCCGTCATAGGTGGGGTCGGCAGGCTGGGCAACGGTCTCGCCCTTCTTGACCTCGGTGGAAGATTCAGTCTCGTTGAAGTTGTCAACAAACTTAACGGTAATCTGCTCGGCCTGAGCATCGGCGTTCTTGGTCCACTGGGCGTAGATGTTCACGTCGGACTGCACGGGCTGGGAGAAGTCCACCTTGTCGGCGGCCTTCTGCTCGTCGGTGTAGCCGGAGTAGTCAGCGTGCCAGTACCAGCCGTCGAAGGTGTACCCCTCGCGGGTGGGGGCAGCGGGCTGGCGCATCATGCCGTCGGAGTCCGTGACGCCCTGCTGGAAGGTCTCGCCGGTGGCGAACTGGCCGCCGTTAGCGACGTACATCACGGCATGGTCGTTCTGCTCCTGGTTCTTGGTCCACTGGGCGAACACGGTCACGTGCTCCTTGCCGGCAACGGACTGGGAGAAGTCGACCTTGTTCAGGTCCTTCTGCTCGTCGGTGAGGCCGGAGAGGTCGGAGACCCAGTACCAGCCGTCGAAGGTGTAGCCCTCGCGGGTGGGGGCAGCGGGCTGGCGCATCATGCCGTCGGAGTCCGTGACGCCCTGCTGGAAGGTCTCGCCGGTGGCGAACTGGCCGCCGTTAGCGACGTACATCACGGCATGGTCGTTCTGCTCCTGGTTCTTGGTCCACTGGGCGAACACGGTCACGTGCTCCTTGCCGGCAACGGACTGGGAGAAGTCGACCTTGTTCAGGTCCTTCTGCTCGTCGGTGAGGCCGGAGAGGTCGGAGACCCAGTACCAGCCGTCGAAGGTGTAGCCCTCGCGGGTGGGGGCAGCGGGCTGGCGCATCATGCCGTCGGAGTCGGTGACGCCCTGCTGGAAGGTCTCGCCGGTGGCGAACTGGCCGCCGTTAGCCGCGTAGAGAACGTCGATCTCGTTCTGGTCTGCGTTCTTGGTCCACTGGGCGTAGATAGTTGCATGGTCCTTGCCGGCGATAGACTGGCTGAAGTCAACCTTGTTCAGGTCCTTCTGCTCGTCGGTGAGGCCGGAGAGGTCGGAGACCCAGTACCAGCCTGCGAAGGTGTAGCCCTCGCGGGTGGGGGCAGCGGGCTGGCGCATGACGCCGTCGGAGTCGGCAACGCCCTGCATGGTATCGTTGCCGTCAGCGAACTGGCCGCCGTTAGCAGCGTACAGGACGTTGATTTCGTCCTGGTTCTTCACCCACTGGGCATACATCGTTACATGAGGCTTGGTAACCGGCTGGCCGAAATCGACCTTGTTCTGCTCTTTCTGCTCTTCGGTGAGGACGCTCAAGTCGGAAACCCAATACCAGCCGGCGAAGGTGTAGCCATCACGGGTGGGAGTCATGGGCTGGCGCATCATGCCGTCAGAGTCGGTGAGGCCCTGCTGAACTTCTTGGCCGTCAAAGAACTTGCCGCCATTGGCAACATACAGAACGTCGGTCTCGTTCTGTACTTCATCCTTAGTCCACTGAGCGAACATCGTAACGGTCTGACCAGTAACCGCCTGGTCGAAATCGACCTTGTCGGCAGCCTTCTGCTCGTCGGTGTAGCCGGAGTAGTCAGCGTGCCAGTACCAACCAGCGAAGGTGTAGCCATCGCGGGTGGGCGTAGGAGGCTGACGGAGTTTGCCATCAGAGTCGGCAACGCCTTGCATGGTTTCGTTGCCGTCTACGAACTGGCCGCCGTTAGCAGCATACAAAACGTTGATCTGGTTCTGTTCCGTTTTCTGCTCGTCGGCCTTGTAGTACACATAAAGCGTGCTGATGCCCTCCAGGGAGGAGGTCATGTTCACTTCTTGTTCGCTGGTCGCTACGCCTGAAACAACCTTCGTGGGGGTATACCCTTCGAAGCTCTTAACGCAATCTGCAACGCTGCTGTCTGCGGTAACGTCAATCGTGGTGGTTACGCTGGAGCCATCACGTTCGCCGCCCTGGAAGAAGCTTACAACCTCAACACTCTGAGCCTGAACCTCTGCGTTCTTTTCCCATGCAGCAAACCAGCTGCCTGCCTTGGCGGAAGAAGGATCGAGCTTGTAATACTGCTGATAATTCTCAGGAATGCCATCCATGTCGGACTGAGAGTACCAACCCTTGAAAGTAAAGCCCGCACGAGTAGGCGTAGGAGCATTGATGCTTCCGTCCTCGTTTGCCTTAATGGTTACTCCAGTGCTACCATCGGTGAACTGTCCACCATTTGCCGAAAACGAAAGCTCGGCCTGGGTAGACTGCTCGGAAGTAGCTCCCTCGCTATTCTCATCGGCGTCATCGGCCAATGCTACTGCAGGCACGCTACCAAGAGCAAGCGTCAAGCTCAGGCTTGCTGCAATTGCTTTCTTAGAACGCAAATCCTTCATTTATTCTCCTTTTCTCACTGCATTAGCCCGCGTCTTTACGCGTCAGACTAGTTATCCTTTTATGCATTCGCTATTAAAAGGCAGTTTGAAAAGGATCCGTTGCGCAACATTAGTTACCGATTTGCTTTGTGCACAACATGCGCAACTGAGAGGTTTACCCGTTAAAACTATTCAGAGATAATGGCATTGACCTCGTATTTCTGAGCTAGAATATAAATTACACGCAGATAGTAACCGTTTTTATCGTTTTAACCTGTAGCGAAATTGCGCACCCGGCAAGGATATAGATGCACACACCCAGCTCCTATATGTATTCTGATCTACGCAGCTTTGGCGGCATCACCAATAAAGATGCTGCAAGCGAGCTCCTTACCGATCGGACTGTGTGCGGCAACGGTGCGCCCCGTGATCGAATCAATGAAAGAACCTTTTTATCAAGGCAGATCGTCCACGCAACCCCAAGCCAGGTACATCCCGATTTTTTTGGCGACTTTCATCAAAGCGCCCAAACAATAACTAGCAAAATCGTTTCCAATTTAGCCAACCCCTGTGCATACCACGAGGTTATAGAGCACTACGGTGGTGTAGCGGCAAAGGAAATGGGGGCTCTTCTCAGGCACTATTCCCTTGATGGAAATCTGTATGCCAACGCCATTCGCAGAATCAACGCATCTCCTATGTCGGAAACATCCGATAAGGCCGTGCTTTTGGTGATGATGTTTCTGACTACGGGATGCCTCGCAGATCCCGAAATTGCAGCAAGAACAACGCACAGTTTCATGGAGAAGAAGCTTTCATTCACATTTTCAACGCTTCAGCCAACACTAGCGCAACCAAAGCACACAACCAAATCCGCTGGCAAACCCATAAAACTTGGGCTAATCAGGATCGATAACGAGGTTGCGTGCTCTCCTATATACCCTCTCTCTACCTCCGAGGAAGGAACCACTATCGGGCTCTTGGCAACAGGCAGCAACAGCATCAATGATGTCGATATCGATGTTTCCAGAAAACATCTTCGCATTTTCGAAGACGGAAGCGCCTGGTACGCTCAGGGGTTAGGATCGACAAACGGCACTACTCTAATTTCAGGAGCCGATAAATCTATCACTGAGATAGAACCGCAAGGATCTGCTAATAAAAAGGACCCCCCCCCGTCAAAATCAGCCATGGTGACACACTCTGCCTAGGCAAAACAACGAGGTTTCTTGTTCTGAAAATTGCCGATTAATAGTTAACTGGCTACATGGGCCCATTACCTTGTTGCGCAACATTCAAGGCTCATCAGATTGCAGTATTGATTAATCACACTGTATGAAAGAAGGGCAGTTTTGGATTCAGTTGACCCATGCTTCGGGCTCAATAACCAATTAGAACAACGAGTATCTATTCTCTCCCTGGACTCCTTTACGCCAGCTTTCGTGGACCCAAACTGCACAAAGGAAGAAACGAGTCGTCGTTTTCTGACATTCTTCCTGGAAAATAAAGCCCCATATCCCAGCTGCATGGTTTTGCGCAAAGCCTACAACACGCTCAATGAATGCGTCGCGCTGAAATCCCCTTTGTTCTACGAAGACGGCATTAAGGAAATGGAATACAAGGAAACCTCTCAAGAAGCACTGCGAAGATACGAAGAAGTTCAAACACTGCTTACCCTGGAAGAATTTCGCAGTTCATTGGCGGTTTCGCATTTGAAGGGTTTTCCCCGCATGCTTGGGCTAGGGAGCGCCAAGGGCAAGCCAATTATCGTCAGGGAGTATGTTGAAGGGGTCACGCTGGCAGCAGCAATAGACTTACTTCCCCATGTGGACCTTGGTGCGTGCATTGGGATCGAGCCCATTACGGTTGCCGCAATTGCCAAAGCGGTCCTGAAAATACTCCTCAATGCGCAATCGCTTGAGGGCGCCTTCGTGCACCGCGATCTATCACCGCGCAATATCATTATCAGAACAGAAAGAGCAAACCTTCAGCAACAAGTAGATTCCTGCTGCTTTGATATATGTCTCGTTGACCTGGGAAGCGCTTCGTACATTGAAACAGATTCCCCGTTTACCACCACTCAATATGGCATCTGGCGTTACGGAACAATTGAGTATGCCCCACCTGAAATGCTCACCCGCGATGTAGAGGGCATTGAAGAACTTCGACATTCAGAGACGATCGATACCTATGCTCTCTGCAGCATAGTGCATTTGCTGCTCACACTAGAAACCCCATACCAACTTGCTTCGAGGATCAATGATTCACCTTACTTGGTAAAGACGAAAGAAGAGCCGAAAATAGACCCAAACGTTCCTGTATGCAAATTGCTGAAGCTTGCTGATCGAGGAATCAGGGCGAACCAAGAAGAGCGCTTCAGCATCAGGGAACTATACAAAGAGCTATGCCGGCTCGTCTAAGCGGTATAGCAACACTTAACTAGATAAATTTGAATAACGGACCGGGAACAACCCGGTCCGTTTAACTATTAGCATGTTTAATGAAAAGACAGCGCAAGAAGTAATTAGATGTGCGACGGAGGCGAAGCGGCAGCAGCCAAGATGCCCGCGATACTGCCAATGCGGGCCATCGCGGCATAGCTCATTGCCTCACCAGTCTGTGAGGAGGCGATGTACGACTCGTCGGCACCATCGTCAGCGGCTTCCTAGCCTGCGTCCTCCTCGTCCTTGGCGGAGTTCACAACGGCAGGCTGGCCCTTAAAATAGAAGGCGTAATAGGTCACCGCACCATCCGAGTCTTCGTCTACGATTGCTGTGCAATAAAAAAAGCCGAGGCATAACCTCGGCTATAAATTCTATGGTGGGCGTTACCGGGATTGAACCGATGACCCCTTCCGTGTGAAGGAAGTGCTCTCCCGCTGAGCTAAACGCCCGATATAAAAATGCCACGCAAAAGCGTGGCATGTAATTAATGGTGGGAGATACAGGATTTGAACCTGTGACCGTTTGCTTGTAAGGCAACTGCGCTCCCGCTGCGCCAATCTCCCATATGTCACGATCAAAGATTATCCCAGATTCTATGCAGAATTTCAAGATAATTTTTAACCACTGAGATACATCTCAGATTTGCTTGGGTCAAATGCCCTGCATGAGCGGAACGGCCTATCCTCCCACGGACTGCACCGCAGTACTTTCG
>ERZ827108.132-NODE-132-length-122943-cov-7.584134_pt1 | contig 122943 bp, 85 predicted proteins | sample MGYA00519921_ERZ827108 | MGnify/ENA primary metagenome ERZ827108 (study PRJEB31778, sample SAMEA3449258) | human gut metagenome | biome: human gut; feature: human-associated habitat; material: faeces | place: United Kingdom | collected 2010/2012 ... | reverse complement strand
CTGGTCATGCCGCCGAAGTTGAAAGGCAGATTGCCGCTCTGGCGGGTTTGCAGCGCCAACTGGTTACGCGGTTTGGTAAAACCGCGTAACCCCTAAGGCCGCTGGCCCATGCCACCCTCGAGGGTGACGGTCTCGCCGTTCATGTACTTAAAGTCGGGACCGCAGAGCTGAACGACCACGCGGCCGATCTCCTTCTCGACGTCGCCGTAGTGACCAGCCGGCGGCATGTGGACGTTGGCCTTGAACGCCTCGGGATAGGCATCTTGGAAGTTCTCGAGCGCAGCGGTCCAAGCAAGCGGACAAACGATATTGACGTTGATACCGTCCTTGCCCCACTCGTTGGCGGCAACGCGAGTCAGACCACGGATGCCCTCCTTGGCGGCGGCATAGCTGCACTGACCATAGTTGCCAAACAGGCCGGCGCCCGAGGCAAAGTTGACCACGGAGCCCTTGGTCTCCTTCAGGTGCGGATAGGCCTTCTGCATGTACAGATAGGTGGCATACAGACCGGAATAAATGGCCAGGTTAAACTGATCCATGGTGTGGTCGGCGATGGTCACACCCGAGGCGCTGGCCTGAGCATTGTTGACGACGGCGTCGATGCGGCCGAACTCCTCAATGGTCTTGTCGATAACGTTCTGGACGACAGCCTCGTTGTCCTGACCAGCCGAAACATCGGCCTGAACAGGCAGAACCTTGACACCGTACTCGGCCTCGAGGGACTCCTTGGCGGCCTCGAGCTTGGCGACGTTGCGGCCGGTGATAACGAGGTTCGCGCCCTCCTTGGCAAAAGCGATATCGATGCCGTAACCGATGGAGCCAGCGGAGCCGTCCTTAAGCGTGGCCTTGCCGCCGCCGGTGACGATCACGGTCTTACCAGTGAAAAGTCCCATATAAAGTCCTTTCAAATCGCGACGGGCGCACCCGCCGACTGCGCGCATCCAAATAAACGCGCCAAAAGCTGAAATGCAACTTTAACGGGTTCAAGTGAAAAATAAAGCCCATGGCAGGCGAACGGCGCAACGTCTTTCGGCGAAGGGAATGTCAAGTAAAAATTGGATAGAGTGGCCGAGTTTTTGCTATCGACGCGAGCCATCGAACACGTTTTGAAACTTTGCTGCGGCGCGTGGGATGTCGGCGCGAAACTTTATCATAGGGTGACAAACAACGATGAGGAGCACATGCCTATGACAGACGAGCTGGACCCCCAGACTCAACAGCATATTGATGATTCCGCAGACGTCATCGCAGATACTGACGTTGTAACCTGCGATGGTATCGACATCGACGACCCCATCTTGGACGAAAGCGCTACGGCGGAAACCCCTGCCGCAGAAAACGCCGATGAGCAAAACGACGATGCGCCCGCTCAGGACGACGCCCCTGTACAGGACGACGTCCCGCAAGCAGCGGGCCCCATCGAGGTCTCTTCGGAAGAAGAGCTCGATGCCGTCATGGACTCCATGATGGATGCTGTCAAAGCGATGAAAGACGCCGTGGCCGATGCCGATATTGATGCCGAAGAAGAGGAGGCCGCCGAGGCGGCCTCGACCTTTGTGCCCGGCGAGACTCCGGTTGCCGACCAAGGCAGTACCATGCCCTCGTTTCTGCAGCTCGAACATCCCACGATTGGCGCCGATGCGGTCGATCCGCACGCAGCAGGCTTTTCTGTGATCGAGGGCGGTACCGGCAATATCGCCGTGCCGCAGGCTGCCGATGCGGACGCTGCCGGCACCGCTCGCCCGACCGTCCCCCACTCCCCCGCCGCGAGTCGCGATCTGGGGACCGCTGTCTCGAACACCGCGAACGCCGTGGGCACCTTTATCGCCCAGGGTGCCTCGGCCATGCGCGAGATGAATGCCGCGAAAAAGGCACTTGCCGATGCCCGCGCCCATCTGACCGAACTTGAGCAGCGCATTGCCGATCAGGCCGAGGAACTCGAGACGCGCCAGGATATCGCAGGCCGCTACGACCAGATCGTCGCCGACCAGCGCCAGGCGATTGCCACGGCCCAAAAGACTGCAGCGGCCGCCGAGATTGACCGTGATGCCCACGCCGCCAAAGCGACAGAGCTCAAGAGTCAGTTCGAACAAATGAAGACAGAGGATGACGCGACTGAGCTCCGGCTGAAGGCCGCGCTCGATGCCGTGGAGGCCCGCGAGGCGAGCTCGCGCGAGACCGGCAACCGCCTCATTCGACGTCTTGAGGATTCCAAGCGCATCCGCGACAAGGTGAAGGCCGAGCGAGACGCCGGCATTGCCGCCGCACAACAAACCGTCGACGCCACGCGCGCCCAGCTCGAGACGCTGCGTCATGAGTATGCCGAGCTGCAACGCAATCCCTCGGCAAATCCCGCCAACTATACGGTGCGCACCAGCGAGCTCTCGATGCAGATCTCCGACACGGCAGATGCCCTGCGTAAAGCCGAAGAAGATGTCCCGCGCATCACCGCCGACCTTGAGCACTCGCTTGCCGCAGCCGAGCAGGCCGTCGAGCAGGCTCAAGCCCCCATTGCCGAAGCCAAACGCGCGCACCAAGCCGTGACGACTGAGGCTGATGCCGCGCGCGACGAGCTGCAGACGGCGAAGACTGCCGCCGCGACGCGTCAGCGCGAACTGCACGAGAAGATCGCTGCCGAGGACAAGGCACGCCGCGACCAAGAGCAGAGCATCGCCAACGCCCAAGCAGATGCCGCGCATGCGCAGTCGATTATCGAACAGGCGACCGAGGTACACGACCACCCAGAGATCACTGAGTCGCTTGCAGGGTCCTTGGCCCGAGACAAAGCCGAACACGCCGAGACCGAGCGAGAAGTCGCCCAGCTCGAGGCCACCGAGGACGCGGTGCGCGAGCGTACCCGCGACTCACGCATCAAATTCACCGGCGCCATCGTCTGCATCGTCGCCGCAATCCTAGTGATCATCCTAGTCTGGCTGTTCGCAAGCAAGTAAACCGGCTGCCAAAAAACGCTCAACGCAGTTGCGGTGAGATAGTTCCTGTTTAGCCTCAAAAAAGGCCAGTTCAAGAACTATCTCACCGCAACTTATTAGATTGATGCAAGGTAGTCATTGGGGACGTTCTTAAACGACCAGTCGAACAAGAACGTCCCCAATGACTACATCGACAACCAAAGAAATGCCGATGTTATGGCAGAGTCAGCGAGCGGGTCGCATTTGAGGCAAGGTGACGTGAAACGAAAGGGCGCTGACCTTCTGGTCGCGCCCTTGAAGTTGAACGTCAGATTGTCCAAATGCGGCCCGCGCAGCGTCGAGCAGTTACGCGGTTCGTAGAACCGCGTAACTTACAAAATGAGCATCGCGTCGCCAAAGCTGAAGAAGCGGTAGCGCTCCTCGATGGCAGCGACGTAGGCATCCATGATCTGGTCGCGGGTAGCAAGTGCGCTCACGAGCATCATGAGCGTGGAGCGCGGCACATGGAAGTTGGTGATCAGGGCATCGACCACGTGATAGGTCGAGCCGGGCATGAGGTAGAGCTGCGTTGTCGCGTTTTCGCGCACCACGATGTCGCCTCGGCCGAGCGTGTCGGCCCCGTCCTCGCGGCCTTCAAAATAGCGCGCCGTCACGGCCAGATCGGACACCGGCGCGTCCGCGTCAAAGGCGCTCTCGAGCGAACGCACTGCGGTGGTGCCGACGGCGATCACGCGATGCCCCTCGGCCTTCGCCTTATGCACGGCGTCGACAACCTCCTGCGACACGTGGTAGCGCTCGGTGTGCATGACGTGCTGCGTGGGGTCGTCCTCCTCCACCAAGCGGAAGGTATCGATGCCCACCTCGAGCTCGACGGCGGCAAACTTCGCACCCTTGGCCTCGATAGCGGCCATGAGCTCGGGGGTAAAGTGCAGACCCGCCGTGGGAGCGGCAGCCGAGTGCTCCTCCTTCATGGCGTAGACGGTCTGGTACTTCTCGGGGTCGCCCTCGTAATCGGTAATGTAGGGCGGCAGCGGCACGTGGCCGGCAGCATGGATGGCCTCGTCGAGCGTACGCGGGTCGCCGGCGGCGTTGCAACCGGCCGGCTCAAAACGCACCAGTCGGCCGCCGCGGCTATCGGTGACAAAGTCGACGACCTCGGCCGTCAGCACCACGGGAGCCCCCTCGGGCGCATGGGCGCCACCGGCGCGATACTCAATTTGGGCACCGGGCTTCAGACGCTTGCCCGGCTTGACCAGGCACTCCCAAACGTGACCCAGCGGGTCAACATCCTCGCGGCGCTTGAGCAGCAGCGTCTCGACCACGCCGCCCGAGCCCGTCTTGCGACCGATCAAACGGGCCGGCATCACGCGCGTCTGGTTGATGACGAGCACGTCGCCCGGCTCGATATAGTCGATGATGTCGCGGAAGATGCGGTGCTCAACGGTACCGCCGTGCTCCAGCGGCGTTCCCGCCTGGGAGCCCTTGCGATCCACCACCAGCAGGCGGCAGGAGTCGCGCGGCTCGGCAGGAGCCTGGGCGATGAGCTCTTCGGGCAGGTTATAGTCAAAATCATCGGTACGCATAGACACGTCGGATACTCCTTATATAGTTAAAGTCCGCTCTACATCCTAGCAGGCTGCCAGCCCAAAAGAACTACTTTTTGGACGCTTTGCGCTCGTCGCGGATGCGGGCGCGGTCCATGGCCGCCTCGACGGCCGAGAATCGGCAGCCGCAGTAATTCTGCCGATACATGCCCAGCTCGCGCGAACGACGCGTGGCCTCGGGGTAATACGGGCGAAAATCGCGAATCACCGGAGTGAGACCGCGGGCGGCAGCCAGACGCTCCAACACATCATTGCAGGTGTCGAACAGCTGGTACGGCGAGACGGCGAGCGTCGTGCCCACAAACTCAAACCCGCGCTCCTGGGCCACGCGGCACGCCTCGGCCAAGCGCAGGGCATAGCACGCGCGACAGCGACGAGACCGATCGGCACCCAGCGGTGCCACGCCGGTCTCCCAGCGATCGCGGTCCTCCCCCGCCTCGATGAGCTCGATGTCGCCATCGGCACACCACCGGCGCAGCTCGTCCAAACGCCGCTGCCATTCATCGTGAGGCTGAATATTGGGGTTTGTCCAGCAGATTGTGGGCTCAAACCCTTCCTCGCGCAGCAGGCGGACCGGCTCAAGCGAGCATGGTGCACAGCACGCATGCAGCAACAACGGCTTCATCGACATCTCCTCACCCGAAAAAGCGCACGCCGAAGGACGTGTCCTCGCAGGCGACAATGCGGCGGTCGCGCAAGATGGTCCGCACGTAATACCAGTCGCCTACACAGCCCGACAAATGCAAGCCGGCCGCCAAATAGCACAGCAGCGGATAGCCCGAAAACGCAAACCCCAGGGCAAACGCTGTCGTCACAACAACCGTCGGCGCCAGGCAAACCGCCACGTACCGCCGGCGCGAATACACAACGCCCTCGGCGCAGGCATAGATCATAGCCGTCTCGCGATTCGCCCCAAAGGTCACCTTCGCGCCCGCAGGCGCCAGCAGCTTAAAAAACACACCGTGCACCAGCTCGTGCACGGCAAATGAAGCCGCCGAAACCGCAGTCAAGCCGACCATCCAGCCCAAGACGGCCATCCAGCCGCCCGCGTCAGCCACATCCAAGTCTGCAGGCCCGCCCAGCAGCATAAACACCGGCACCAGGCACACGGCAAACACGCCGACTACGACCATCCCCCACACGAAGCAAGCGTGCAGAAAATCCTCGTCCTCAAACGCATGTATGTTGGAAATCTCATTCATAGCATCTTAGGATAGCGCCCCTGCCACGTACCCGTCCGCATGTGCGATAATGTCGAACGATATGCACGAATTGACCACCGCGTCGCCAGGCCTTGCGCCCGGCCGCGCTCTCACCATATGCGAAGGAGTCCCATGGCATCCAAATACTCCATGAACGACCGTCCCAGCTGGCCTCGCCGCGCCATCGTTACCGCCGGCGAGCCCTACGGTAACAAGGGCCTTCACTTTGGCCACGTCGGCGGCGTCTTTGTCCCTGCCGACTTCTTCGCCCGCTTCCTGCGCGACCGTCTGGGCCGCGAGAACGTCATCTTCACCTCGGGCACCGACTGCTACGGCTCGCCCATCATGGAGAGCTACCGCAAGCTCAAGGAGAACGAGGGCTACGACAAGTCCATTAACGAGTACGTCGAGTCCAATCACTCCCGCCAAGCAGCGACCCTCAACAACTACAACATCAGCTGCGATATCTACGGCGGCTCGGGCCTTGAGCCGGCTGCGCAGATTCACAACGAAGTGACCGCCGAGATTATCGAGCGCCTGCATGAGCAGGGCACCATCTCCAAGCGCTCCACGCTGCAGTTCTACGACGCCAAGGCCGGCACGTTCCTCAACGGCCGCCAAGTGATCGGCCGCTGCCCCATCCAGGGCTGCAAGTCCGAGAAGGCTTATGCCGACGAGTGCGACCTGGGTCACCAGTTTGAGCCCGAGGAGCTCATCGCACCCAAGAGCCAGCTCACCGGCGAGGTGCCCGAGCTGCGCCCGGTCGACAACCTCTACTTTGACCTGCCGGCCTACCTCGACTTTATGAAGACCTACACCGCCAAGCTCGCCCAGAACCCGCAGGTTCGTTCCGTGGTCTCCAAGACCATGGAGGAGTGGCTGCTGCCGGCACAGCTCTATATTCAGAACAAGTTCCGCGAGGCCTTCGACGCCGTCGAGGACCAGCTGCCCGAGCACACCGTGCTGGAGCCCGAGGGAAACAAGAGCAGCTTTACCGTCACCTTCCCCAGCTGGAAGGAGCGCGACGACGCCCATGCGGTGCTCGCCAACGGCGGCGTGCGCTTCCGCAGCGGCAAGGCGCTCGTGCCTTTCCGCATCACCGGCAACATCGACTGGGGCGTTCCGGTGCCCGAGGTCGACGGCGTGAACGACGTCACCTGCTGGTGCTGGCCCGAGAGCCTGTGGGCGCCCATCAGCTACACCCGCACCGTGCTCGCGCGCGATGCCAACGCCGCCGGCGTGACCGAGGGCGTCGCCGCCCAGGATGCCGCCCTCATGGGCGAGCCCGCTGCCGACTCCACACAGGTGCCCGCGCCCACCTACCAGCACAGCTCGCTCGACTGGCGCGACTGGTGGTGCTCGGACGACGCACAGATCTACCAGTTTATCGGTCAGGACAACATCTACTTCTACTGCATCGCGCAGACCGCCATGTGGGAGGCCCTGGGCTGGGACCTCACGCAGAGCACCGTCAGCGCCTGCTACCACCTGCTCTACATGGGCAAAAAGGCCAGCTCGTCCTCGCAGACGCCTCCCCCGCCGGCAGACGACCTGCTCAACCACTACACCTGCGAGCAGATGCGCGCGCACTGGCTGTCGCTCGGCCTGTCCGAGAAGCCGGTGAGCTTTAGTCCCAAGGCATACGACACGCGCGTAACCGGCAAGGACAAGGACGGCAACGAGGTGCGCGCCTGCGACGACAAGCGCGTTATCGACCCGGCCCTTAAGGAGAGCGCCCTTTTGACCGGCGTGTTCAACCGTCTGGCCCGCAGCTGCTTCTACGGCGTCGCCGTCAAGGAGGGCGACGAGAGTCCCTATCGCAACGGTTGCATCCCCGCCGGTGCCGCTTCTGACACCGTGGTCGAAGCCGCCCAGCAGGCGGCCCTCGCCTTTGAGCAGGCCATGTACAAGTTCGAGACGCACCGAGCGCTCGCTGTGTGCGACGACTACCTGCGCGCCGCCAACAAGCGCTGGAGCGATGCCTCCAAGGCCGCCAACAAGCTCGAGGGCGAGCCGGCCAACGCCGCCATGACGCAGGCCCTCGTCGACGCCTTTACCGAGCTGCGCGTAGCGACCGTGCTCATGCACGGCATCGTGCCGGCCGGCTGCGAGCTCATCTGCGAGTACTTCGACGTTGACCCGGTCGCCTTCTTTAGCTGGGATAACATCTTTGCCTCCACGGATGAGTTTGTGGAGAGCCTGGGCGAGAAGCCCGGCGAGCACCGCGTGAAGCCGCTGCCCCCGCGCTTCGACTTCTTTAGCAAGCACGAGAGCCAGTACTAAAGCACGCCAGCAGCGGCGTGCCCGGAAAGTAGTCAATTTGGAACGGGAAGGAAAGACGGATGTCCAAGCCGCGTCGTCGTAAGCAGAAAAAGCAGGTTAAGCCCGAGCTCAAGCTCAGGCAGTTTGCCGCTACCGAGCTTTCCGACCAGCTTGCCGCCCTTCCCTGCGCCGCCGACCTGCCGCGCTTTATGGTCGACACGGTCGCCGGCGCCTATGCGCCCGCCGATGCCGAGCTCATGATCGAGGGCTTCGGCGCCGCGGCCACACGCCCGGTCACGCTGCGCGCCAACACGCTCAAGGCGACCGCCGAGGACATCGCTGCGGCGCTCGGTGCCGCCGGCATCGCCCACAACCCCGTCGCTTGGTACCCAGACGCCTTTATCCTGCCCGAGGCCCAGGTTTCCGATCTGTGGGATCTCGGCATCTACCGCGACGGCAAAATCTATCTGCAGAGCCTGTCGTCCATGATGCCGCCTTTGGTGTTGGGCGCCCAGGCAGGCGAGGACATCCTGGACATGTGCGCAGCCCCTGGCGGCAAGACGACGCAGATCGCCGCCCTCACCCAGGGCCAGGCGCACCTCACAGCCTGCGAGATGAGCATTCCCCGCGCCGAAAAGCTCGAGTCAAACCTCCATCGCCAGGGTGCCAAAAACGTGCCCGTCATGCGCATCGACGCACGCGAGCTCGACGAGTTCTTCCGCTTTGACCGCATCCTGCTCGACGCTCCCTGCACCGGCACGGGCACCGTCATCAGCGGCAACGAGAAAAGCCTGCGCGGCCTGACCGAGCAGCTGCTGAGCAAGTGCGCCCGCTCGCAGCGCGCGCTTCTGGACCGCGCCATGGGAGCCCTTAAACCGGGCGGCACGCTCGTCTATTCGACTTGTTCGATCTTGCCGCAGGAAAACGAGGACGCCCTGCAAGAGGCCCTCGACAAGCATATGGACTGCGAGCTCATCCCCCTCGACGGCACGCCAAGCGAAAGTGAAGCACGCCGCGCCCAGGATGCCGGCGAGGAGCCGCATATCGAGAGCAACGCTCTCACCGAGGCCATCGCCGCGGGTCAGGTATCGGCCATCGCCAACGGCCTGCCCGGCACGCTCACCATTCCGCCTAGCCGCGACTTTGAGGGCTTCTACATTGCCCTGATCCGAAAACGCAGCTAGCGCACGGATCCAAAACTCAACAAGCTATCTCTGTGCGCGTTTGCCCTGCTGGTCACGATGTTGTTTAAGCGTCGCGCGCTCTTTGCGTTCGGCCCTTTTGCCCTTAATGGCCGTGACCACAAAGTAGATGACCGCGGCGGCTACGATTGCGCCCACGCATAGGCCAATCGAGCCCAACATTGCCGAAAATTCCATACCGCGTCACCTCTCTTTTAAACGGGACTTTCAAGATAGCACCTCGATACCCGCCACCACAGCTCCTTCACGTTCGCCGGCCCTTCGGTCTAACGGATGGCGCGGCGGGGAAAAATCAACTCGTCAAACGATTTAGCATTCGCAATTCCGGCTGCATCGCGCCGGCCGTTATCACATAGAATCGAGCCCCCATGGATACCCTCAACGATCTAAATGAGCGCGTCGACGCCTTCGTCGGCACCAGCTCCTTCGACACGCCTGCCGCGGCAAACGACCAAGCTCCCATCGATGTGCCCGCCGAGGTTCACGAGGACATCGTCGCCTCGGTCGATTTCTCCGAGGTCGAGCTCGCAGACGAGTTCACCGAGCCCCAGGTAGCCGTGACCTCCAACGGACTGCTCCCCATGGAGCCCCTGCCCATCGACGGACGTCTGCGCAAGGCTGCCCTTCGCATGCCCGACGAGATCGAGGAGGCCAGCGGCTTCACGCTCTTCGGCCGCCGCATCAAGTCGCTCATTTACACCACCGATGTCGCGGTTATCCGCAACTCCAACGCCGATGCCGTTTTTGCGGTCTACCCTTTCACGCCGCAGCCCGCCATTACGCAAGCGCTGCTGACCGTCGCCGAGTGCCCGGTCTTTGTAGGCGTGGGCGGCGGAACTACGACCGGTAAGCGCTCCGTGCAGATGGCAGCCGTCTCCGAGATGCAGGGCGCGGCGGGCTGCGTGGTCAACTCCCCCGCCACTGCCGAGATGGTCGAGCACATCACCAACATCGCCGACATCCCCGTCATCGCCACGGTCGTTCGCTGCGACGACGATGCTCACGCCAAGGTGCGCGCCGGAGCCAAGATTCTCAACATCGCCGCCGGCAAGAACACGCCCCAGGTCCTACGCGAGCTGCGCGAGCACTATCCCAACCTGCCGCTCATCGCGCCGGGCGGCAAGACGCCCGAGAGCATCCGTGAGACCATCGCCGCCGGCGCCAACGCCATCATCTGGACGCCGCCTTCGGCCCAGCAGTTACAGACCGACATGATGCAGCGTTATCGCAAGATGAAGGAAGACGCCACACCTGTCATCTCGCGCGACGATGTGCCCATTATCGACCAGGTCGCCGCCGCCGAGGTCAGCCAGGTCGAGAACATGAATCCCGATGTGCCGATTCCCGACGAAGTCATCGAGCGCGTCGCTTCGATCCACGAGCGCGTCGAGGAGCATCGCGCCAACCGCGGCCTCAAGCCGTCACTGCACGGCTTCTTCTTCCGCGGAAAGAAACGCTAGCCGCAACAGCAAGGCCCGCCCCACAAACGTGAGGCGGGCCGTTTTCGTTTGAGCAATCACGCAGCGACGTGATGAGCCAAGTTAATCCACGCGCTTGTCGCCCATAAAGAAGAGCGCCACCGTACCAGGTCCGGTATGCGAGCCAATCAGAGTACCGATGTCATTGATCTCAATCTTGCCTTTAAGCTGCGAAACCTGTTCCTCAATCAGCGCCGCAACTGCCTCGGCATCCTCGCGGCACGCCGAGTGCGACATGATGCACTTACCCGAATAATCCGCACCGTCCAGCACGTGTGCCATCATGGTCTTAGCCATCTCGGAAATCGCGCGCTTCTTAGTGCGAATCTTCTCACGTGGCGACAGCTTACCTTCGCAATCGACCGTCATAAGCGGGCAAATCTTAAGCGCCGTGCCGATGATCGCGCTCGCAGCCGAAATGCGACCGCCTCGTAGGTAGCTCGACAGATCGGTCGAGAAGAACCAGTGGTGCAGGTTGAGTTTGTGCTCCTCGATCCAGGCAGCCGTCTCGTCGAGTGAAGCCCCACTATCGCGCACGTCGGCGGCATATTCCAGCAACAGGCCAAAGCCCGAAGACGCCGGCAGCGAATCGATGACGCGCACCTTGCCGCCCTCGGGATAGCGATCCGCAAGCATCTGCGCCGCGACGCAGGCCGATCCATACGTGCCCGAAATACCCGACGACAACGTCAGGTGCAGCACGTCTTTACCCTCGGCAACAAACGGCTCCCAAAACTCCTCGTACTCACCCACGCTCACCTGAGACGTCTTGGGCATGGCGCCCGCGGCAATCTGGGCAAAAAACTTGTCCGGCGTAATCGACTGATACAGATCGTCCGCATAGACAACATCGTCGATCTCGTAATGAAAATACGCGACAGGAATATTGCGCGAGTCAAAGAACTCCCGAGTTCGGTCGGCGGCAGATTCACAGGTCAGGACAAAATCACTCATATGAGGCTCCTTACGTATTGCTGCGCAAATTATCGCACAGTGAGCCTACATACGGTACATATGTCCACTATTTACCAAATCGAACCAAAAATAGCGAACATCTTTACCACCATCGTCTCCACCGACCCCACGCATAAATATCTGAGAAAACACCCTCTGTCGTCTCCACTCAACCGCCATATCTACCTCAACTAAATCGATTTACCAAACCGTTCAGCCGACAATTCAGCCGCTGGCGCAAAATCGAAACAAAAGCGGCGCATACTGATAAACGTTTGACGCTGTTTATCAGTTTTACCAGCCCCATCGGAAGGTGTTTCATGGTCGCATTCGATCGCAACCCGCAAGACTTCAAGTATCTGCGCCTGCTGTCGAGACAGTTCCCCACCGAACAATCCGCATTTACCGAGATTATCAACCTCTCGGCCATCCTCAACCTACCCAAGGGCACCGAGCATTTTATGAGCGACGTGCACGGCGAGTACGAAGCCTTTATGCACATCCTCAACAACTGCTCGGGCGTCGTGCGCGAGCATGTCGACGAGATTTTTGGCGACACGCTCTCCTTTGACGAAAAGGGCGAGCTGTGCACGCTCATTTACTACCCGCGCGAGAAGATTGAGCTGGTCCGCAGCCAGCGCGAGGACTCGCCAACTTGGTACAAGACGATGCTTGACCAGCTCATCATGGTCGCACGCTCGCTTTCGAGCCGCTACACGCGCTCCAAGGTGCGTAAGGCCATCCCGCGCGACTACGCCTATATCATCGACGAGTTGTTGCACACGCACCCGGACGAGAACAACTATCGCGTGCGCTATCACGAGCGCATCGTGGAGTCCATCCTGGAGACCGCCAGCGCCGACGACTTTATCGAGTCGCTCGCTTCGCTCATCAAGCGCCTGGCCGTCGACCACCTGCACCTGGTGGGCGATATCTTCGACCGCGGCGGCGGCGCGGCCAAGATTATGGACCGCCTGCTCACCTACCATTCGCTCGACATCCAGTGGGGCAACCACGACCTGCTGTGGATGGGCGCTGCGGCCGGTGAGCCCGCCTGCATCGCCACGGTATTGCGCAACAACCTACGCTACGACAACTACGAAATTCTAGAGAACGACTACGGCATCTCGCTGCGTGAGCTTGTCGCCTTTGCCGATGCCACCTACACCGCCGGTGAGTCCATCACCCCGCTGATCAAGGCCATCAACGTGCTGCTCTTTAAGCTCGAGGGCCAGATTATCCAGCGCCACCCCGAGTTCGATATGACCGACCGCCTGTTACTCGACAAGATCGACCACGACACCGGCACGGTCACGCTCGCCGACGGCAGTATGTGGCCACTCACGACCAATGACTTCCCCACCGTCGATCCAGCGGACCCCTATACGCTCACGTCTCAGGAGCAGCACATCATCGACAAGCTCGTGTCCGAGTTTGTCACCGCCGATCACCTGCATCGCCATATCGATTTCCTCTATTCCCACGGCTCGATGTACAAAGTCGCCAACGGCAACCTGCTGTTCCATGGCTGCGTGCCGCTCAACGAAGACGGCACCTTTAGCAGCATGAACTGCCTAGGCACCTGGCACGCTGGCCGCGATTACCTCGATTTTTGCGACCACATCGCCCGCCGCGCCTGGCGCGTGGGCGACCGCGACGCCCTCGACTGGATGTGGTACCTGTGGATTGGCTTTAACTCACCCGCCAGCGGACGCCTGGTGCGTACCTTTGAGCGCGCCTATATCGCCGATAAGAGCACCTGGGTCGAGCCGATGGACCCGTACTTTACGCTTACCAAGTCGCCCTCGGTCTGCGATGACATCATGCGCGAGTTTGGCGTCGCGCCCATGGCATGCTCGCCGACCGGCCACATCATCAACGGCCACACGCCCGTTAAAACCACCAAGGGCGAGCAGCCCATCCGCGCCGAGGGCAAGTTACTGGTCATCGATGGCGGCTTCTGCCGCGCTTACCATCCCAAGACGGGCATCGCCGGCTATACGCTCATCTCGAGCTCGCGCGGCTGCCGCCTCAAGTCGCACCGGGCCTTTACGACGGTTGCCGAGGCACTCACGCGCAACGTGGACATCGAGAGCGAGACCAACCGTTTTGACCAAGCAGACCGTCGCCGCATGGTGAGCGACACCGATACTGGCGCCAAGATTCGCAGCCAGATCCAGGACCTGCGCCAGCTGCTCGATGCATATAGAAACGGTGCTATCGAGGAGCACGCCTAGCACCACCCGCGGGGATTGGCTAAACTTGCTAAGTTTGTCATCCCCGCGGCGCTTCGGCGCCAGCTTAAGGCAGGTACTATGCAAAAGCTCCTTGCGCAGATCATGAAATTTGGCGTCGTCGGTGTCATTGCCACGATTATCGACTTTGGCATTATGAATCTGCTCCACTACGGTCTGGGCCTCAACATCCTAATCGCCAACACCAGCGGCTTTATCATCTCACTCATCTTTAACTACCTCGCAAGCATGAAGTACGTGTTTGCGCACAAAGAAGGCATGAGCCGCCGCCGCGAGTTCATCATCTTTGTCGTGCTGTCCGTGATCGGTTTGGTGCTCAACGACGGCATCGTGCTGGCGCTCAACGCCGGCCTGGGACTCGAGGCCAATATCGCCAAGATCTGCGCCACCGCGCTTGTCATGGTCTACAACTTTGTGACCCGAAAAATCTTCCTGGAGGGCGACGAGACCAAGTAACTCGCAACCTTACAGCCTTACGATGCCCACGGACAATGCGCGCTCAGCACAGTATCGCCCGTGGGCATCGTTCGTTTACGGGCAAATATTCAACGTTTGCGGATTACCTCTTGAATATTTGGCGAGTTCGTATAGTTCTTTCCAAAGACCTTACGTTTCCCTTGCAAAAGCTCTAAAGTATCCTCTGCTCGATTCATCAACGCATTGGATGTGATTACGTGCGCAAGGCACTGGCACAACCTCATACCAAGCAGTTCCTCAAGTTCGCCGTCGTGGGTCTTATCTCCTTTGGCATCGACTGGGGCATGCTCATTGCGCTCGTCGAGCTGTTCCACCTCGACTTTTTGATGAGCACGACGGTCTCGTTTACCACGTCCGTCGTGGTTAACTACTGGCTCAGCATGAAGTACGTGTTCGACCATCGCGAGGGCATGAGCCGCAAGCGCGAGTTCACGATCTTCACCATCCTGTCGGTAATCGGTCTGGGCCTCAACGACCTGTACATGTTTGTGGGCGTCACGTTTTTGAGCATCGGCTACCAGGCCATGAAGGCCATCGCAACGTTCCTCGTCACCTGGTACAACTACTTCAGCCGCCGCTTCTTCCTCGAGGGTGCACGGTCGTAGTCGATTCACTATTTGCTTGAATGTATAACCGGTTGGAATTCCCATTCCAACCGGTTTTTTGTTTGCCGAGAGACCCGGCGACCCCGTCCAATTCGCATGAAAAACGGGCGGCTCGGATGTTGGTCCGAACCGCCCGTCTGGCGCGCTATGTCGAGGCCTCTAGCCTGTAACGTAATACCAGACTACGTTGTCGCCATTGGAGAGAACGTAGTTACTGCAGGCCGTCATGGGCGTTGTGCCGTTGACGGAATACATCCAGCCGCTCGTGCCGCCGTACTGTTTCTCGGCCAAACCACCAATCGCAGAAACATACGTGCCGTACGATGAGCCGTGTGCGTTGACAGAAAGGCCCAGCGCGCACAGGGCATCGTAGACGGTAGCACCTTCGTTAAAGGTAAAGGTGCCACCAGAGGACACAGGATTGCCCACAGCGCTCGATGTGACCGAAACCGTCACCGTAACGTAGTTGGACTCCTGTGAGCCGCTCTGGCCGCCCGAGGAGGCGTTTCCACCATTAGAGGATGAGGCTCCATTAGACGACTGGCCACCGCCCGAAGAAGCACCGCCAGACACATTGGAAGTATCACCGGCTCCCGTATTTTGGGCAGCAGATTTATCGCCAGACTTCTTGCCGTCCTGACCATCGGACTTCTTGCTATCCGATTTTTTGTCCGATTCCTTGTTTGAAGACCCGGAATCGTCCTTGGCGTCGTTCGAACCCTTGGGCTCGTCTTTTGCATCATTCGAAGATTTGGAATCCTTGGAACTGGCCTCGCCCGAAGTCGTAGTCGAGCCAAACCCCTTGGTGTCCTTGGCGACGACGCTCTCCCCCGTCACGGTCTGAACGATCCAGTCGATGGACCAGGCGCCGCTCTCGGAAGGATGGACGAAGCCCAGCGAGACGACGATCAGAATGGTGCACGCGGCAGCAAGAACGCCAAGGAGCGCCTTGCGACGAGAGGCGGACGCCGCCGAAGCGGCGCCCTGTTGCTTTGCATCGTCGAACTGAATGAACGAGGAATCTGGTTGCTTGGGGTCAGCGTCCTTGGATTTATTGGACACAGCCCTCACCTACCGACGTTTGGTGAACACGAACACGCCGACGATGGCGAGACCGATGACGCCGGCGGCAACGCCAACAATGGCGAGCGGGTTGGTGCCAGTCTCCTGCTCGGAAGCACTAGAGGACTTCTTAGCAGTGGTCGTGGAAGCAGCACCCGTATCGGACTTGGAATCGGACTTCTTGTCGGACTTCTTGTCGGACTTGCTGTCCTTCTTGTCAGACTTCTTGTCAGACTTCTTCTCGTCCTTCTTATCGGACTTATCGGAGTCCTTCTTGTCGGACTTGTTGTCCTTGGTCTCGGTCTTGGTCGACACCGTCGTCTTGGTCGTCGGCTTATGACCCGGGGCGACAGCGCCGCCCTTCGAGCCGGAGCCGGAACCCGTGCCAGTGCCAGCGCCAGTGCCGGAACCAGTACCGGTACCAGAACCGCCGCCGCCATTCGAACCAGCGCCGCCATTACCGCCAGGGTTAACGGCATTCTTGGTCCACTTGGCATACAGCGTCAGATCGGCCGTCACCGGCGTGCTAAAGTCATACGCCTGCGTGCAAGCCTCATCGGTATACCAACCGCCGAAAGTGTAGCCATCGCGCGTCGGATCGGCCGGCTTGACCAGCTTGCCATCGGCCGTAGCAACAAACTTAGTGTCGCAAGCAGACCCGCCGTTGGAGTTAAAGGCAACCGTCCAAGACTCGACAGCTCCAAGTTTAAACAGCGTGCCCGAATCATTAATGTAGTAGAGATTGCCAGAAGCATCGGCAATGACCGGAGAGTCACAGTACTGGTAATGGCCAGCCGCATCATAAATCTGCGTCGCCTCTGCATCGCCGAGCGTATAGCGATACACGCCACCACCAGCAGAGTAGTTGACGTAATCCTTGCTATCCGCGCTGTTAACGGTGAAGTACACATAGGTCTTGCCGCCCTGAACACTCACCAGCGGAGTAGCAGCAATACCGTTGAGGCCAGCCGGCAGCGCCTTGCCGTCGGCAGCAGCGACCATCGTGGTCTTACCCGTCTTCAGGTTATAGAGAACCAGAGCAGAGCCAGTAGCCGTCTGTCCGCCGACAATCAGATTGTCACCAGACACCGCAGGGGCGCTCAGATTATTCGTAAGGCCCAGATCAACCGTCTTCTGTTCACTCAGCACGCCCTTCGCCGAAAGCGAAATCACATGGAGCTTTCCGTCGTGCGTCATCTGATAGAAGGTCGAGCCATTGGACGGATCGGCGACGCAGTCAGCGTTCGCAAGGGCGCCGAGCTTCATGGTCGAAACGACATCACCCGTTGCCTTATCAATGCACTTAAGCGTACCTGCGCTCGTAGGAACGATGGCATACTTATCCGTCAAAGCCGCACCAGTCCAGTAATAGCCCTCGGCAGGGTCGATGTTCTGCCAAGAAACTTCGCCCGTGGCAATCTTAATGCGCACAAAGGAGCCGTTGCCGTAGGTCGCGTTGTAATTCTCGTCATACGAAATATCGACCGAGCCTACATAGACGTACTCGCCGTCCGAAACGACGGTGCAGGAGCTCTGCGTCAAGTCCGTCAAACCAGGCGTCAGCCACTTGCAGATCAGCTTGTCTGCAGTAATCGCCTGGACCGCACCGCCGTTGAGCGGAACGATGATAAGGCCATTGGTATAGATCGGACGAGAGGTATAGCTCACCTTGGAGGCAAGCGGCGCAGAGGCAACCTTTTTGCCCGTGGACGAATCGATCTTAATGAGCTCGTTCTCGGTCGCGATGTACACAAAGCCGTTAGCAATGACAGGCTCGCTGCAGTTGGCATACTGCTGACCAGACTCGGCCTTCCAATCGAAGGCCCACTTAAGACCGGCGGCCTGCGCAGGCGTCTTGGCATCCGTTACGGTCGAACCGTTGCCACTGTTGCCGTAGCCGGCCCACTCGGCATCCCAATCAGGAGTCGTCGCGCTCGGATCCACGACAATCTTGTCGGGATCGGGCATGGGCGAATTATCGGTGGTGTAGGCAAGCGTGACCCTATCGCCGCTCTTGAGCGTAATCTGATTGGCGCAGAGTAAGGAGGACTCTCCGTTGATATACAGATGCCAATATTTATTGGTCGCAGCATCCCAACCATACGGCTTGTGATCGAACGGCGAAGTAATGGAATTCAGGAACCAGTACTCACCACTCTGGGAGCCGTTGTACGCAACGCCCTTGGCCTTCAGAACTGCCTCAATAAGGTTCTGGGCCGTGGAGCCTTCGGGCAGAGAAACATTGTTTGCCGTACCCCAACGCGTATTGTTCCCGTTGACATCGGGACCGATAACATCGGCGGATCCAAGCACCTGACCGGGGAGGGCATCGGCGTCAGCACCATACATAAAGGTGACGGCGTCACCCTCCTGGAGCTTGTAGGCACCGGCGCCAACGTCGGCGAACTTGCCATTTACGTAGAAGCGCCAATAGCTATTGGTCGCAGCATCATAGCCACAATAGGACTTACCATCGAAGGGCGAATAAATGCCGTTGAGGAACCAGCCCCAAGACGATTCGCCAGCATCGAGAGTAAGGCCGACCTGCTCAAGGAGATCCTTGGCAGTGGAGCCTGCCTTGAGACTCGTCTGACCCGTCGAAGCCCAAACCTGCTGCTTGCCGTCCTTGTCCTTACCGAGAACCTGAACAGAAGCATGGACAGAATCGGACGGCAACTGGTCGCCCCAGCCACCGTAGAACCACGTGACGGTATCGCCGGCATGGATGGTGACATTGTCCGCCGTATAGTCACTCGACTTGCCGTTGATGAACAGCTGCCAATAGGTCGAATAATCTTGGGGCGTACCCAGCTCAACACCGTTGTACTTAAGGCTCAGAATGAAGGAGCCCGCAGCAACGGCGTCAATGTCGTTCGCCTCGAGTGCGACCTTCGTAAGATCAAGCGCGCTCGAACCGGACGTCACCACATACTGCGCATTATCGACCCAAGTCTGAGTCTTGCCCTGGGCATCGCGACCAATGACGGTCACATTTGCGGCAACCTGGTCCTTAACGACAGGGGACGAGCTACCAGCCGTATAGGCAAACTCAATCTTCTGCCCCTGGGTGAGCTTGACGCTGCTCGCGCCAACCGAGGAAGACGCGCCGTCGACGAACAGCTGCCAGAAGGCATAAGTCGTCGGATCGTAGGCAAGCGTGCGACCATCACTCGGGGATGTGATGCTTTCGAGGTAGAAACCGTATGCCGTGTTCGGTTCGTACTTCGCCTTGAAGCCCGTCTTCTCCTGCAGCTTAATGAAGGCATCCGCAGCCGTCGCGCCCTCGTCGAGCTTGAGCTGCGTAGGTGCCACCCAGGTCTGAGCCTTGCCGTCAGCATCGGTGCCGATAATCGAGAACGAGACCTCGACCTGCTTCTTGGCGACATCGCCGGTTTCTGTCGGGTTCTCTGTCTGAACGGCAGCCGCGGCGGCAGATCCCGCTTGGCCAGCGGATGCCGTCGAAGACTGCTCGCTCGTGGCAGGGCTCTCCCCCGTCGCCGAGCCTTCGTCGCCAGTTGCTGCCTCTGTTATGGCTGCACTAGCTGCAGGCGCGCCCTCGGAATCCGAAACCTCGGCGCCGCTCTGCTCAGCGGTACCGCCCGCAAGCGCTGCGTCCTCGCCCGGCGTCGCAGCCTGAGCCACAGCCTCGGCAATGCCCTCGGCGCCCTCGGCCCACAGCTGAGCCGGCGTGGTGCCAAAGGCCATCGCGAAGGCCAGGAATGCCACCAGGCCGCGCTTGGCTACGCCGCGCGCAATTGCGCCACGGCGATGCGAGACGCGCTCGCGCTCGTCCTCAAACATATCCAATTGTCCCCCATTGTCTGTACTTGGAGCGTTGCCTTGAGGCTGCCCCACGTCATCGCGCATGTTGCGCTCGAGTTCCCCCATCGGGGTCCTCCTTCCCTCCAGAGCCCTATGCACACCGGCGGCATACGCCGCGGCAACGTGCAAGATGGGAGGCGATCCGACTTAACCTTAACGGCTCAGGCGCGCCGTCCGATCTGCGACGCGAACATCCCGAGCCAAGAGGAATTACGGTTACTGGTACAGCCGGGGACTTGCACCCCGATTCTCCCAAACGCGCAGGAAAACCGCGCGTTCGTGCGTCTCCGCACCACCATCTAGGCCATCGATTATTACCGTCAAAATGGTATCACGCAAAAGGGCCTCGCACGCAGGCGAAGCCCATGGTAAAAGCTATTGTTTGCGATAGGAAAATGCGGTGACGGTCGCAGACTCTAGTGCTTGCCGCCGTGGCTGTTGAGCCAGATATTGCGGCCCAGCATAAGTGCCAGCACCAGCGCGCTCACGTAGCCCATAAAGCCAATGACTGGGATACCAAACACAACCGGCTCGATGCGCGCGTAGTACACCACCGACGAACCGATAAACAGGCCGGCAATCACAATTGCCATCGACATGCGGTCGATAATTCCGCCCAGCTGTCGCAGCGCCTTATCGCTGCTCATGATCTGCGTGTTCACCTTAAGCTGGCCGCGCGTGAGCATACGCGAAGCCAAGCCCAGATACTCGGCCGCCTCGAGCGAGCCCTTCGCCGCGCGATAACTGCTCGCTGCAAAGTCGCGGCTCATCTCGCGCATGCGGGCGTAGGTGCTCTTCTCGTTTTTGATGTGCGTCTGGATGATCTGGATCATGTTGACGTTGGGCATGTACTCGGTCAACAGGCCCTCGAGCGTCACCATGCCGCGGGCGAACATCGTCACCACGCTCGGCAGCTCAACGTCATTTTTGCGCGCGAGGTTTAACAGCGAGGTCAAAAACTCGCCGATATCCAGGTCTTTAAGGTCGAGCCCGGCAAAGTCGGCAACAATAAAGTCCAAGTCGGACAAAAAGGCCGAATGGTCAAGCTCGGCCGAATCGCCGCGCGTCACGGCGAAGCGCATGAGCGAATCCTTGAGCTTGGGCACGTCACCCTCGGCCACGGCGAAAATCATGTCCTTGACGATGCCACGGTCGTGGCTCGACATACGCCCGACCATGCCCAAGTCGATAAAGTAAACGATGCCGTCCTTGAGAATGATGTTTCCCGCATGCGGGTCGGCATGGAAAAAGCCGTCATCAAGCACCTGCGACGAGTAGTCCTCGACAATCGCGGCACCGATCTTTTCCAAGTCATAGCCCTCGGCCACCAAGCGTTCAGGATCGGCGATCGAAATGCCGTCGACGTAGTCCATAACCACCACGTGCTCGGTGCACAGGTCCAGATAGGATTTAGGGCACGTCACGCCATGAACGCTCTTATGGAACTCGTAGAAGTCGTTGAGGTTTTTGGCCTCGGCCAAAAAGTTGGTCTCCTCGCGAAACGAGGTCCACAGCTCCTCGACCACGCCGTGCAGGTCAACGAATTGATCGGTGTTGACGAACTTGGAAACGATACGCACCACCGAGCGGATGATATCGATGTCCTGCGCCATAACCTGCTGCGCACCGGGGCGCTGCACCTTGACGGCCACATCCTCGCCCGTCACCAGACGAGCGCGGTGCACCTGCGCGAGCGATGCGCTACCAAGCGGATTGGGATCGATCGCATCGAACATCTCCCCCAGGCGCAGGCCGTATTCTTCCTCCAGACAGCGAAGCACTACCTCGTACGGCACCGGCTCCACGTCGGAGCGCAGACGACGCAGCTCGTCGCAAAAGCGTTGCGGCAGAATCTCGGACCGGTTGGCCAGAATCTGCCCCATCTTGACGAACATAGGGCCGAGTTCCTCGAGCAGGCGGCGCAAACGAACCGGCGTGAGGTTATCCCACACGCGGTACTTTTTGACCAGGCGAACAATCTGCCCAATGCGTTCGCGACGACCCGCCGGCGTGAGCTGGTATTCCTCGTCCGGTGCCATCGCGTCGGGCTCCTCGGGCACCATATCGACAGCGCGTGGCTTCTTGCGAGCGCCCGAGACGGCAGCGTCGACCTCATCGACAACCGCCGCCTCGTCACCCAGAGGATCTAGATTGTTGTAATCGGTGGTGGAATCTGCCATCTGCGCTGCTACTCGGCCTCTTCGGTATCCTTCGCATCGTCGGGCTCAACGGACTCGACGGGCACCGAGGTCACGTTGTCCTCGACCGAATCGACGATGTCGCGCACATGGGCCAGGAAGGCCGTACGCTCGGGCGCAGTCATAACGCGGACGCGAGCCAGAATGAGCTCGTCGAGCACGCGTTGGGCCGCGGTCTCGCCCTGCATGCCCAGACGCTCGGTCAGGTCGGAGATGGTACCGCCGGCCTGCTCGAACATGTCGGACACACTGCGGGCGATATCGGGGGTGGCGGTGTCCTTGCGGACCTGCTCGCCTTTGGTATTAAGGTCGTCGAGGACCTTCTTGCCGCCTTCAACAGCAACGGCGGCAGCGCCAAAGCCCACGTTAATGGCGCCGTTAACAAGCTGATCGAGTTTCATAACCATGGTTGTCTCCAATCACAAACAACTGCATTGGCGTTCTTGTACCCAAGATTGAGTGAAAGCGACAAAGCGTTTTAGCACTATTCGATCGACGGGAAATCCCTACCTCACGTTGTCGTTCATCGCGAAAGAGTTCTTCATGGCGCAGCTCGTGGTGTAGAGCACCTTGCCCAGCAGGGCATCGGTCTCCACGCGCACAAGCTCGGCAAAGGCCTCGTTGGCGCGTGCAAGCTCGGCAGGCACCTCGGCCTCGGGTAGCGCGGCTACGGCAGCATCGACGTCATGGATCTGCTTGTGGCCCATGCCACCGACCTTCTCCTGATAATCCTCGACCGCGCGACCGCACTCATGGAAGCGGACGTCGGCCAGGGCGCCGATCAGGCGGTTGGCCCAGTAGAAGTTTTCGGACGTCACGCGAGCCTGCGTGTCGGCATAGTACTCGGGCATGGTCTCGACGTTGGCGTACAGCGGGACCAGCGCGTTAAACGAGTTGGAGCCAAAGGCCATCCACTGCACGGCGCGATACGCCGGCTGCGCATAGGGGCGCAGCTGCAACACGGCGAGCTGGCTGTTGCGGTTGATGCCGATGGGGCGATAGGCGCCGCGCGTGGCGGGCGTGCCCTTACTGCCGTAGCAGTCGTACTCCGTGCCCTGGTAGTGGCTCGAGAGTACGTACTTGATGTCCTCGATGGTCACCTTGCGCTCGGGCACGCGGCTCCAGGGGATATCGTCGCTCTCGGGCGTGTAGCCGGCGTCGGGGCCATCCCACACGTCGCTGGGGTTGAGGCAGCGCTGCATGTACCAGGCGCGCGGCGTGTTGTAGACGTGGTCGCTGTCGCTATGCGAGCCAAATGCCTCGCGCGGGTTAAAGACCGCAGCCGGGCCGTCGCCCTCAACGCCCAGCGTCAGGTCCAGATGCCACTCGGCCATCCAGGCGCGCAGGTCGGCCGAGCACATGTGGTCGACCTGGGCGCCCTCGGCATCGTCCAGGTCAAAGCTGTCGATGCCCAGTTGGTTGGGCATGGTCACATAGGCGTCGTCGGGCACGCGCTTGGCGATCCAGTGGTGGCCGCCGATGGTCTCGAGCCACCAGATCTCGTCCACGTCGCTAAAGGCGATGCCGTTGTTCTCGTAGGTGCCGTAGCGCTCGAGCAGGTCGCCCAGGATACGAACGCCGTCGCGGGCGGACTTGGCGTAGGGCAGGACCAGGGTCACCATGTCCTCCTCGCCCAGGCCACCAGGCTGCGCCGGCACATAGCCGTCCTCACCCTCGTTGCCCTTGGCGGGCGCGTAGTCCGCGAGCGGATCGGCGCCGCGAACGCGCTCGTTGGTGGTGAGCGTCTCGGTTGCGGACATGCCCACATTGAGCTCGTTGAAACCGGCCTCGGCCCAGATGCCGTGGCCCGGGACAACATCGGGGACGCTCGTGTAGCGCATGGGGTTATCGGGCAGTTCAACGGTCAGGTGACTCAGGACGCTCGTGTAGACGCGCGGCTGCTCGTCGGGATGCACTACGCACATGTGCTTGGGCTCAAACACCCCGTTGGACGAGTCCTCGTTGCGGGCGACCAGGGTCGACCCGTCGTAGCTTGCGTTCTTACCGACCAGAATCGTTGTGCACGGCATGCGCATCCTCCTTGAGCGAAGAAATCAAACGGCAACAGTGTATCGCTTCGACGCAAAAAGGGCGAAACCACGGCCTCGGCAGCCCCCGTGGTCAAAAAATGCCAAATATGAGTACTGTCACTAATTTAGTAACAGCAATTTTGCTACGCATGGGTGTCGAAAGTCTACATTTGTTCAAAAATTAGATGATGTACTTCCCCATAGGTCCAATAAAATAGGCTCTCTATCGATAAAAATATCGTAAGAGAGCCAAATTAACCTAAAATATATGTGACTATCTTGGCAACAGTACTCATATTTGGCATTTTTTGTCCACGGGGTATAGAACTAACCCCTCAAACAGCCCAAAACGCCTATTTCAATGCGCGCTCGGCCGCTTCGATCACGTGTTTGGCGAGAATCGCCGTTGTCACGGCGCCCACGCCGCCCGGCACGGGGGTGATGGCACCAACAACCGGCTCCACAGCATCAAAATCGACGTCCCCGACCAGCTTGCCAGCGTCCTCATCCCAGTTAATGCCCACATCAATGATCGTCTGGTCCTCGCGAACGGCATCCACGCCAATCGTACGCGCGCGTCCAACGGCGGCAACCACAATGTCGGCAGCACGGCACTCGGCAGCAAGGTCGCGCGTATGCGTATGGCACGTCGTCACCGTGGCATTGTGAGCCGTAAGCATGGCGGCAACAGGACGCCCGATCACCAGCGAGCGCCCGACCACAGCAACCTTAGCTCCATCCAGCTCAACGCCATAATGATCCAGCAAAGCAAGCACGGCTTCGGCTGTGCAGGGGGCAAAACCCTCACCGCGCCCCGAAAGCGTGGTGAGCAGCGAAGCCGGCGTCATGGAGTCAACGTCCTTGGCGGGATCGAGCGCTGCGGCGACGGCGTTCTCGTCAAGGCCGGCGGGCAGCGGGCGGAACATCAGACAGCCATGGACAGCCGAATCGGTATTGATGTCCTCGATGGCCGTCAACAGCTCGTCCTGCGAAACATCGGCGGGAAGCAAAATGCGACGAACCTCAATCCCCACTTTTTCACAGCGCTTGAGCGCACCGCGCTCGTAGGATAGGTCGTCCTCGCGCTCGCCCACGCGAACGATGGCGAGCGTCGGCACAACGCCGCGCTCGCGCAAAGCCACGCAGCGGGCAGTGAGCTCCTCGGTCAAAGCACGGGCAACGGGAGCACCCTTCAGCAGCTCTGCCATGGCTATCCCCTCTTCCTTGCGGCGTCAGCGGCGCGGCGTGCCAGCGCATCGGCGCGCGGCAACCATGTGTCGAGCAGCTCATCACACGCCGTCTCGAGCTCCTCGGCACGAACGCGATCTTTCATAGACGTGGTGTTCGCAAAGAGCGTCAAGCTCGCGCCCTGCATGGCGGCGCGGCAGAACACGGCACCGCACGCCACGTCGGACAGCAACTGGCGCGAACCCTTGTCGGCCATGTCCTCGAGCAGCGCCAGCGCGCGCCCGCAGACATCCATGATCCGATACGGTGGCATGGCCGCCACATGCAACGCGTCCTGGATCGCCGCAGGTCGAGCCGGGTCCTCGCGCGGAATACCATACGCCGCGGACACCTGTCCGTAGGCACGAACGTCCTCGGCGACCAGGCCCACAAGTTCCTGTGCCAACTCGTCTGCCTGAGCAAATGCGCGTGTCAGATCGTCTGCGCGATCGGCAAGCGCGGGATTGGTCGCCCCGTAGCGCGCGACCATCCCGCAAAGCGAGGCTCCCAGCGCGCCCACAAAGGCGCTCGCGCTACCGCCGCCGGGAACCGGCTCACGCGCGGCAAGCGCCTGGGCAAACTCGCGACAGGTTTTATCCATCATCTCTTGGCTCATACGCACGCACCTTCAAGTCATTTAGATCGGTCGGGCGGCAACCGCCGGCCAACCGCATCGATCAAGTAATGGTGCTAAGTCTAGCCCATAAGCACATGAGCGTCAGCGCATCCGGCCATCGCGGATTTCTATGACACACGATAGGCGTCGGCACCGCAAACATGGGACACATGGCCCACCTTTCGAGACTCCCGAGCAGCACAAGCTGGGGCATATCTATAAGTAAGGAACCCGTTGGGGAACGGCCGCGCAACGGCCACAAGCGATGAACGGAGGCATAAGTCGCACAGTACACAGAGACATCCGCCGCCAGCGCAATCAGTACCCCAACAGCATGCGGCGCCGTGATGTCATCAGCAGACAAGGAGGACGCCACCATGATGAAAAAGACCCTATCAATCCTTTCCCTTTGCATCGCCCTCTTTGCCGCGCTCGCCCTTGTGGGCTGCGGCGGGAGCGCATCGGGCGGCGGCAGCGCCCCCAAGAGCGAGAGCAAGGAAAAGGCCCCCGTCGCCAAGAAGACCGACTACATCTGGTTTAAGGTCGAGATGCCCGAGGGCGTCGGCGTAAGCGACTCTGCCGGCAAGAATGCCGACAGGGTCCAGCTCACCTTCCCCGAAGACGAGAACGCCTCGGCCGATCGCTTTATCCCCGTTTGGAAAAAAGCGCTGACGGCCGAGGAATCCCACGCCGACCAGGCGGAAAAGAAGGGGGATACGTTCCAGTGGAAGGATGGCGGGTCCGTCGAGTATAACGGTAGGACGTGGCTCGTCGGAACATACGAGGACAACAGCGGCATCTCAACCATGCTTTTTACCGATGTTGAGCCGGGAAGCGTCTACGTCCTCATCTCGAACTTCGACCAGCACAAGAAAGAAGCCGAGGCACTCCTCAACTCCATCGAGTTCCCCGATGACATGGAAGAGGCAGTTTCCGAGGCACGCGAAGTCGAGATTTCGAGCATCGAGATCAAGTAATGGGACACCCGCACGCGCCTACGCGCACCCGCGCACATGCGCCCCATTAAAACAACGGGCGCCCAACCCGGGGAGGGCCGACAGCACCAGCCCTCCCCTCTTTTGCGCCCGAACATATTGCCACTTAACGGCGCAAATCCGGCCCTCAGAATGGGACACATGGCCCACCCTAGCGAGCCGTCCACGCGTACAGTAAAGACAGGTAATCCATGGGCGGTTACAGATCGAGGAGGACACGACCATGAAAAAGAAGGCCTTTGCGATTCTCACCCTCTGCATCAGTCTCTTTGCCGCAGTTGCCCTGGTGGGCTGCAGTGGCAGCGGCGACGCTACCGGAAGTGGCGGTGGCGGCGGGGCAGAAAAGCCAGCCGTGGATATGAGGACCGACTTCATTTGGTTTAAGGTCGAGGTTCCCGAGGGCGTCGAGATTACCGACGTTGCCGGCGACACCGCCGACAGGGCCCAGTTTAAGTTCACCGAGAGCGAGCACGCCAGCGATCGCTTCATCCCCGTCTTCGATCCTGACAAGAACGCCGACGAGCTGTTCGACTACGAGGCAAAGTGGAATGCCAGCTTTGAGTGGACCGAGAATGACCCCGTCAAGTACAACGGCAAGACCTGGCGCAACGCTTCCTACACGCACTCGGGCGGCGTGACGACCGAGTACTTCACCGACGTTGACGGCGGCAGCGTGTACGTGCGCATCGACAACGTCGAGGAACACAAGGATGCCGTCGAGACCATGATGAAGTCCCTGGAATTTGCCGACGACATTGCCGAGGCCAAGACCGAGGCCATGGACGTCATGCTCGATGATATCGAGATCAAGCGCTAAACGACTGGCGAGCGCAACGGGAAACACGGTCGCAGTGCAAACAAGCGACGGTACCCCAGCGCTTCGTACCCAGGGAGGGCCGGTAAACCGACCCTCCTTTTCTTATGCCGATAGCCGGCGAACGCGAGGGTGCCGGGCGGCAAAACCACCCCCAGCGCGGTAGCAGCACAAATAGACAAGCGCCCCAACGCGTCCGCCCGCCGATTTATGGCGCCGCGCAGACAATTAAGCCAACACGTTTAGACATCCAGGCAGTATAGTGAACAAAATGAGTGCATAACCGCACCCTGCGAACGGAGGAGTTATGACCGAACACCACGCCATCAGCCGTCGAGCATTCACGTTGGGCCTAGGACTCGCAGCATTGTCGCCATTTGTAAGCCTGCCCGAAACCGCGGGATTGGGCCTTCCCATGCGCGCGGCATTTGCAGAAGACACGCCCACACCGGCGGCCAACCTCGACAAGTTCGTCATTCGCCTTCGCCCCGCGGGCTATTTTCGCACCGCGAGCGTCAACGAAGACGGCAACGTCATCGGCAACGTCTGCCACCTATTTAATGACGGCACGTCCAGCAAGCTCATCCTTGAGCACGTAAAGACCGATACAGAAAATACAAATTGGTATGCCATCCGCACCCTGCTCAATTTCGAAGAGCACAAGAAGACGGGCTACAGCATTTGGTCGGTCGATGGCGACTCGGACAAAGATGGAAAGGTCATCCACGTATGGAGTGGCGAGCACGACGACAAGCCCAGCCGCTCTTTTGCGTTCGACCGCCAGTCAAACGGAACCTACATCATCCGAGACCGCACAAACGAGAAAAAAGACATTAATTACCTGGCCATAGAAAAGGACGGCAAAGACCAAGACAACAACAAGATCTGCCACAAGAGGAAGAGCATTCCGTGGGAGCTCGAACTTGTCGGTTACGACAAGGGCGAGATCAATACCACGGTTAGAAGTATCGACTGGATCACGTATAGCAGCTACGTCGACGGACCATGCTGGATGAAATACGTCGACGGCAACAAATACCTCGACGAGCTGAGCATCCCGGGCACGCATGATTCAAGCACTTGCAGCGTCGACAACGACACCGAGCCCCAAACCTCGCTTGCAAAGTGCCAGCAGGATTACATCCCCACGCAGCTGCTCGAAGGCATTCGCTATTTTGATATCCGACTTGGAAAGAACAACGAGAACGGCGACCCCGGCATCGACCATGGAATATGCTACCTGCTCAAAAAAGACGGGGGCTTTATACATCTCTCCGATGTCATCGGTTACTTCAAAACATTTTTGAACGAAAACCCGTCAGAAGCGCTCATCATGCTGGTGTCACGAGGCAACGACGAAGCCACCGACGACAGTGTTACGACGGCTTTCGCCAATGTTATGGACAATAACTCCGATCTGTTCTATACGTCGAGCCATGTCCCCACACTGAACGAGGTGCGCGGAAAGATCGTCCTGCTGCGTCGATTTAAACTCGCCGGCGACAGTGTAGACGGCCACACGTGGGGCCTCGACCTCACCAAATGGGACGACAAAATCAAGGCGCATTCCGGAAAGTCCATGTGCCTCGTGAAATACGAGCAAGGCTTTGAGGCTACAGGCAATACGGGCGACAAAGAGCCCTATAGCACAGCGGTATATGCCCAAGACCATTACAGCTGCACGGGATCCAGTAAGATCGACTGGGTCGATATGGCCCTGAAGGCGGCGGCCGAGTTCGAGCCCAGCACAGTAGATATCACTGCCGCGGACGGGACAACGGTGCAGGCAACGGAGCGCTGCTGGTTTATTAACTACACTAGCTGCACGCAAAACAACCCTTTTACCGCAGCGCGAGTGGTCGACGAGCACCTGTACAAGAGCTCGTATATAAACAATACCGGAGTTGAGGGCACAAAAGAGAACTGCCGTAAGCGCATTGGCATCATTGCGTCCGACTTTGTTGATGCCGCACTGGCCCGAAGCATCTACCAGCGCAATTACGATACGCAGCACAAGCAGACAGCTTCGTGCTACCTCCCAGCCCGCATGCGCATGACGTACGGCGACTCGCTGAGCGATGCCTCGCTCCAGGATGGCAAGACCCGTTGGCGAGGGCCATTTCCGCCTCGTCAACAGCAGCAACGTACTCAACGTGGCGGCTTCGGGCCATGCGTTTGCCATCGAATATGTTGATGTCGATGCTCTGGGTAACGAGACCGTCACGGGGCTGCAGGGCTCCGTGCCCATCGATATCGATCCACGCGCGCTGACACCCCATTTTGAGGGACTCGAAGGCCTTAAGGCCGGCGAAGACGTGCGCGCCAAGATTGCGGCATCACTCGAGGGCAAGCTCGAAACCGATGCCTGCACGGCCCATCTCGAGTTTGTGCACGACGCGGACGGCGCTCCGGGCACGGCAATGGCCGAGGGCGAAACATTTGCCGCAGGAACGTACTGGGTGCGCGTGAACGGTCTCTTGGGCGACGCGGCGCAGAACTACACGCTCGCCAGCGATGGAGCCGCAAGCTTTACCGTAGCGGCCTCGGACAGTGCAAGCGGCGCCGGCACCGGCAGCGGCACGGGTTCCAACGCAGGCAGCGCTGATAAGAATGGTAAGGGCAACAAGGGCAAGGGCTCGGGCGGAAAGCTCGCCGACACGGGCGACGGCTCTGGCGTTGCCGCCGGGCTCGCTGCCGCCGCCGTGGCGACAACGGTCGCAGGTGCAGCAATGCTTGCCAGTGACCGCGAAGACAGCGAAGGCGCTAGCGAATAAGCAAGCCGGCCTTTTAGACACATCGACTCAATCGGGGGCGCAGGACACCGTACTGTGCCCCCGATTTTTACCTTGGCCCAAACGCCGCCATAGGCTACATCACCATATTCAGCGCGTTAACAAACTCCTGGCCTTCGCACGGCTGCTCAGGCTAAAGACGCAAGCAGTCAACAGCCTGTTACGTAGGAAAACGTCGCGGCCCTTGATCCTGTTGACCCCCGTGATGTCCTTAAGATAGACAATCTCGGTGTGCTTGCCGCCAAAAGTGCCCTTCTTGAGCACCTCGATACGGTTGGGGTAGATCTTAACGTCTTTAAACCTACCCGAACCTTTGTCCTGGAACAGCAAAGTGTTGTTATCCATGCGTGTCACTCCCGCGGGGTTCGCTAAAACTGCCTCTATGGTCACATTTTAACCACCGCAAGGCTCCCATGCGAAGGTGCCAGACAGCACAGCAATTCGTGTCCGCGCGAGGCTTTAAACTAAATGCGATAAAGATGCATTCCACAAGAGGAAAGTGGGGCGACAGTGATGGGCGAACTGGTAAACCGTGGAGAATCGGCAATCGTACCCGAAGGTTTTTACAAGCAGGTCTCCTCAATTCTCAACGCCGCTCGCGACAAGGCCTATACCGCCGTTAACTTTGCGATGGTTGAGGCGTATTGGGAGATCGGCAAGAGCATTGTTGATGAGCAGGGCGGAGAGGAGCGCGCCAAGTATGGAGAGGCACTGCTCAAGGCCCTCGCAATCAGACTTACCAAGGATTTTGGTAAAGGTTTTGAAGCAAGAGAGCTGCGCAAAATGCGTCAGTTTTATCTTGCATTTCCAATTCGGGACTCACTGCGTCCCGAATTGAGCTGGACTCATTACCGCAGGTTGATGCGCATTCCCGACCCTGATGCTCGCACATGGTACATGAACGAATGCGCCGTTTCTCGCTGGAGCACGCGCCAGCTCGAACGCCAGATCAACACCATGTTCCGCGAGCGCCTACTTACCAGCAAGGACAAAGAGGCCGTCACCCAGGAAATCCAAGAGAGCGCCCCGGCTCGTCGCCCCGAGGATATCATCCGCGACCCATATGTACTGGAGTTTTTAGGTTTCTCGGACGATGCTACGTTTCGCGAGAGCGATCTAGAGCAGGCGCTCATCACGCATCTTCAGAAGTTCCTGCTGGAGCTTGGTCGTGGCTTCGCTTTCGAGGCGCGCCAAAAGCGCATCACCTTTGATGGGCGCCATTTCTATATTGACCTTGTTTTTTACAACTATCTGATGCGCTGCTTCGTGCTCATCGACCTTAAGACCGATGACCTTACGCATCAGGACCTGGGCCAGATGCAAATGTATGTGAACTACTACACGCGCGAGCTCATGAACGAAGGCGACAATCCGCCCATAGGCATCGTGCTCTGCGCGGACAAAAGCGATTCGATTGTCGAGTACACGCTGCCCGAAGACAACGACCAAGTGTTTGCCGCCAAATACCTGCCGTATCTTCCAAGCAAGGAAGAGCTGGCGCGCGAGCTGAGTGCCGAGTACCGCGCCATCAACGAAGCGACTAATGGCGAAACGCAAGGGTAGCAGCACATTGCGACCGAAACCACCGCAGCCGTCGCAGGCGCACTCGCGGTTGCGACGCACGCTACGAAACAATACCGGTCATGGACGCCGGCAACGACATTCCAACCGTGGCTGGCGAGCGTGACCTGACAGGCAAAGACGCGGCCTTCGTCTGATGTGGATCCATTGGTTGCCACAGAAAAGGGCCGGTTGCAGCCGGCCCTTTAGACGATAGCACCTGCGTTGTCCGCGCTTCCAAAGTTGACCGACTGAGGAGCGGGTTCCGCGGCACACCTTGATTTTATCCGGTGGGGCGGCTCTTTTGCAGCCGTTCCACCGTTTATTTATATCTGGCACCCTCAAACAATCAGACGGCAGCCCGCACTCCTGAGAGCTGCCCCGCACCCCCGGCCATCACCTTACGGCAACAACCGGCACTACTCCCCTACTTCCCAAATAGCGCACCCAGCAGACCGCGGCGTTTGGGCTTTTCTTCTCGGTATGAACCCTCGGCAACCGCTGCAACCTGGCGCGGTTGCTCGCCGCCTCCACGGCGCACGATCTGGTATAGGAACGGCGATTTAACATATTTGACCTCGACGGGTGTGGCGTGCACGGTGCTTTCTCCGGACAGATGCAGACTCGGGTTGAGCGGCGCCACGATATGCGTCTCGCGCTTGTCGCTAAACACCACCGCGGCCGCACGACCCGTCTGGCCGTTTACGGCGATGCGCACCTGCTCGCCGTCGCGGCTGTCCGTTGCCGGACGGTCGACAAAGTACACCGGCACCATAACTAGGCCGTCCTTATGCTTGCGGGCCTTGCGCGCCCACGTGCGGATGCTCTTTTTATTGAGACCCAGTACAGCCTCGGCGTCGTTGCCTGCAACGTCGAGCGCCAGCTTATCAATGACCACCTGGTCCTTGGTGGACGCATCGACGGAGACAACGCGGAAGTCACCTTCCTGCATGGCCGGATCAAACGGCCCAACCTTGACAAAGTCCCACGGCTCCAAAATGCCCATAAGGCGAACATCCAGATAGTTTGCCCGCGGATACGCCCAGTCGAGCACCTCGTAGTACACCAAGGTCTCCTTGCTCAGCCCCTTGCCCGGGAAGGACGCCATCATGCGCAGATCCGCGAGCGCCATGGGAAAGTAGAAGAGCATCATGTCGTTTTGGATCGCGTCCTCCACGTCGTGCCCGGCAAAGGCGTCGGGGTACTGGCGCACCAGCTGCAGCGCATTGGCACGTGCCTGCTGCAGCGAGATCTCGCAGGGAATGCCCTGCTCTGGCACATACTCGGCACCCACGCCCATGGTCAGGCGCTTACTGAATGCGCCGGGTTTGAGCAAGTCGGCCACACCAATCTTGTTGCCGCAGGACGGGCACTCAAACACACGCTGCGCTGACTCGCCCTCAAAGGACGCACCACAGAAGGGACAAGGAATGCTCACATGCGTGGCCTCTTGGAACTCCTGCGCCGTGCCGCGATCCTCCCACAGCAGATGTTCCAGGACCGACTGATTGCGCCAGTGCGAATTGAAGAAATACCAGTCCGGGTCCTCCGGGCGCTCGAGTTGCGACACATGTGTGAGCTTGAGCAGTCCATCCACCACCGTCAACGGCGTATGACGAATGCCCAAAGCGCTCTTGGGCTCCCCGGCATCCGCCTGCCACGGGATGACCGTTCCGCAATAGGCACACTCAAAGCTGCGCTTAGCCTGGTGCGAGTACATAGGGCCGCCGCAGTTTTGGCATTTAATGGCAAACATCTCGTCCATGGAAACGTCCTCCTTTGCACAGGGGCTGTCGACATTAAGTATGTCGAGCAAACAGGCACATGCCCATACCCATGTGGCCCAAAATGGACCACCCAGGCAGACGTGAAGGCTCGCTCGTTAGTGCCGGCAGACCATTGCTGCATTTTCTGAGCATCGGTGCACGGCGCCCCTGTGCGAGCTACACTATCCCCTTAAACATGATTGTGAGGACGACCGCTATGCTATTTGTAAATCGGCTGGTACATACGCTTGTTCCCGGCAGCGAAAGCGAGCCGGTCGATACCTCCTGCCGCACCCGTGCCGGCTTTACCGCGAGCCTTATCTGCATCGGCCTCAACATCACGCTATGCCTCGCCAAGGGTATCGCGGGCCTGCTCGCCGGCTCCGTATCGCTTGTCGCCGACGCCTTCAACAACCTCTCCGATGCCTCGAGCAACATCGTAAGCCTGCTCGGGTTCCGTCTTGCCAGCCGCCCGGCCGATGAAGGGCACCCTTATGGCCACGGCCGCTACGAGTACCTTGCCGGCTTGTTCGTCGCTGTTCTGGTCTGCGCCGTTGGTATCAACCTGGTGCTCGAGTCTGCCGCCAAAATCATCAAGCCCTCCCCCACTTCCTACACGTTAGTCTCCATGGCGGCATTGATTGCATCCATGCTCGTCAAGCTCTGGATGGCGGCATTCAACCGCGCGCTGGGTAACCGCATCGATTCAGAGACGCTCATCGCCACGGCGCAGGACTCCAAAAACGATGTCATCGCCTCGGGCTCGGTCCTGGTGGCGGCGCTTATTTCGCAGACGACCGGCTTTGACCTCGATGGCTGGGCAGGCCTGGGCGTGGGCATCTTTATCTGCGTCAGCGGTATGGGCCTGGTGCGCGATGCCATCAGCCCGCTGTTGGGGCAAGCGCCTGATCCCAAGCTCGTCCAGGCAATCCGTGACAAGATCATGTCGTATCCGCAGGTCCTAGGCACGCACGACCTGATGGTGCACGACTATGGCCCCGGTCGGCAATTTGCCAGCGCGCACGTGGAGATGCCCGGCGAGGGCGACGCGTTTGAGCACCACGAGATCCTGGACACCATCGAGCACGACATCAAGCGCCAGATGGGCATCGGCATCACACTGCACTGCGACCCCATCGCCACCGACGCCAACGACCTGCGCAGCTGGGTCAAGCGCGGCGTGGCGCAAATCGATCCCGCGCTCTCTATCCACGATCTGCACGAGTACGACGGCTTCGTTTCGTTTGACCTGGTGCGCCCCGACGGCTTTGACATTTCCGACGAGAAGCTGCTGGAACTCGTCACGCGCATCGTGCACAAGCGCCGGCCCGACGCCGCGTGCGTCGTCACGTTTGACTCGGGCTTTAGCTCGCCCGAGCGTCCGGCCGAGCAGTTGTAGCCCCGCTCCGCTCGTCCGCTAGTTTCCCTGCACGCCCGAGATGCCGTTTTGCAGGGCATTCCAGGCATCCGTCGCCATATCACCCAGGTTCTGAGCGGTATCGCCCAGATTTTGTGCCGTATCGCCCAGCTCTTGCGCCTTGTCTCCCAACTCCTGCGCCTTGTTGCTCAAGTCCTCCAGCGCATTGGAGCTCGAGCTGTCGGTACCGCTTTGGCCGTCGGACGAGTTGCCCGAACTGTTCTTGTGCGTGAGTTGAATTTCGAGGTTGCCGTTGTCGTTATAGTAGGCAGAAGTAACAACCCAGTTGGCATCGACGACGGGCGTTGAGCCATCATCAGTCAGGACCACGGCATTCGAAAGATCGGCGCCGCGCGACTTGAGGATCTTCTTGGCGTTGGACCAGTACTGCCCCGGGATATCACTCAGATCGACGGTGCTAGACGAGGCGGACTCGGTTTGCTCGGCAGTGGTATCGGCCGTTGAACTCCCTCGCTTGTTGAGCATGCCCGACACGATGGCAAACACAACCGACAGCGCAAAGAAGATCGCCAGCACGATGAGGATCTTCTTAATCACGCTCGACGAACGCGACGGCGTCTCTTCCTCGTCCTCGCCATATTGCGGAATCGACTTGGGGTACTCGCGATACGGCTCGCGCGACTCGTAGCGAGGCTGCGCCGTGCGAGGCATATACGTCGTCTGCTGAGGCTGCGGAATGGGATTCTGCGGCAGGTCATCATAGGGATTCGGCGTCGAGGCGGCATAAGAATCCTGCGGCGCGTAATCAAACGGGTCTGCCGCCGCGTCGCCATAGCCCATAACTCGTGTGGGCTCGGCAGAAGGCTGCGTCGCGGCGGGGTCGACATAACCGGGGTTGGGAACAACGCGGGTCGCATCGGCGCTATCGCCAGCCTGCGCGGAACCGTTGCCGCCCATCACGGTTGTCTTGTCCTGATCCATGCAACGATTCCTTTCCGTCGCCTGTAAGCATCAAGTTATCCATGCATTCTACCAGCGCAAAAGCCTATGATGGGCAGAGTCCGTCGGTATCTACAAGACATGCGCGGGTCTAAGGATCAAAAAGCCCCGCCGGGCCTTGTGGGCACGGCGGGGCGGGCTAGCAGCGATGGACAGCAGACTTAGAACAGGCCGGTGATGTTGCCGTCGTTGTCGACGTCGATGTTCTCGGCCGCAGGGACCTTGGGCAGGCCCGGCATGGTCAGAACACTGCCAGTCAGTGCGACCACAAAGTGGGCGCCGGCGGAAACCTTGAGCTCACGCACCGTGATGCGGAAGTTCTCGGGAGCGCCCAGGGCCTTGGCGTTGTCGCTAAAGCTGTACTGCGTCTTGGCGACGCACACCGGCAGGTTGCCAAAGCCATTCTCGCGCAGCTCGGCGAGCTGGCGCTTGGCGGCCGGCGTAAAGTCAACGCCGTCGGCGCGGTAGACCTTGGTGGCAACGGCCTCGAGGGCATCAGCGACATCAGCGCCGTCCTCATAGGCAAACTTGAGCTCGCTCGGCTGCTCAATCAGACGCATGACCTCATCGGCCAGGTCGAGCGCGCCCTCGCCGCCCTTGGCCCAGACCTCGGAAAGCTTAACGTTGACGCCGAGCTTCTGGCACTCGGACTCGATGAGCGCAAGCTCGGCCTCGGTGTCCGTCGGGAAGCGGTTGATGGCGACCACGCAGGGCAGACCATATACGTTCTGGATGTTGTCGACGTGACGCAGCAGGTTGGGCATGCCAGCCTTGAGTGCCTCGAGGTTCTCCTCGTTGAGGTCGGCCTTGGCGACGCCACCGTTGTACTTCAGCGCACGAGCGGTCGCGACGACCACGACGGCGCTGGGGCGAACGCCCGTCATGCGGCACTTGATGTCGAGGAACTTCTCGGCACCCAGATCGGCACCAAAGCCGGCCTCGGTAATGGCAACATCGCCAAAGCGCATCGCCATACGCGTGGCCATGATAGAGTTGCAGCCGTGGGCAATGTTGGCGAAGGGACCGCCGTGGACAAACGCGGGCGTGCCCTCGAGCGTTTGCACCAGGTTGGGCTTGAGCGCGTCCTTAAGCAACGCGGCCATGGCACCCTGGGCCTTAAGGTCGCGGGCACGGACGGGCTCGCCGGCAAAGCTATAGCCGACGACAATCTCGCCCAAGCGTTCCTTGAGGTCGCTGATGCTCGTAGACAGGCACAGAATTGCCATGACCTCGGAGGCGACGGTGATATCGAAGCCGTCCTCGCGCGGCACGCCCTGGGCCTTACCGCCAATGCCGTCGATGACGTGGCGCAGCTGACGGTCGTTCATATCGACGACGCGCTTCCAAGTGATGCGCTTAACGTCAATACCGAGCTGATTGCCCTGCTGGATGTGGTTGTCGAGCATGGCGGCCAGCAGGTTGTTGGCAGCACCGATGGCATGGAAGTCACCGGTAAAGTGCAGGTTGATATCCTCCATGGGGATGACCTGAGCCCAGCCGCCGCCGGCAGCACCGCCCTTTACGCCAAAGACGGGACCGAGCGAAGGCTCACGCAGGGCCACGGCGCTCTTGATACCGCGACGACGCAGGCCATCGGCCAGACCGATGGTCGTGGTGGTCTTGCCCTCGCCCGCGGGCGTTGGGTTGATAGCGGTCACGAGGACGAGCTTGGCCTGGTGATCAGTCGGCTCGTTGAGCAGTGAATAGTCGACCTTAGCCTTGTCGAAGCCGTACGGAATAAGGTGCTTAACGTCGACGCCGGCGTTCTTGGCCACCTCGGTAATAGGCAGCGGCGTGACAGAACGTGCGATTTCGATGTCAGTAGGCATGGGCGGTCCTTTCGTTACCGAATGAGAAAAAGACCAATTCAGCATAGCACGGGCGCGCAATAGTAAAACGCCCATAACCGATGAACGGCGATATGTTTACCCGATGCCCAGCGATAGTCCAACAGCCCGCCAAAACAAAACGCCCTAAACGGTAGGTTCAATCCCCAGGTGCTCAAAGGTGCGGAGGGTTGCCTGACGGCCCTGCGGCGTACGAATCATCAATCCGCACTGCAGCAAATAGGGCTCATAGACATCCTCGAGCGTGCCCGGGTCCTCGCCCACCGCGCTGGCAAGGGTCGTAAGTCCCACGGCGCGACCGGAGAACGTCTTGGCGAGCGTCTCCAAAATGCGAATATCCATCCAGTCCAGACCGAGCTCGTCGATCTCGAAGAACTCGAGCGCCTGGCGACAGATATCGAGCTCGATGGGGCCGTTGCCGCGCACCTGTGCGTAATCGCGCACGCGCTTGAGCAGACGGTTGGCAAGACGTGGCGTGCCGCGCGAACGCGAGCCGATCTCGAGTGCACTGGGATGGTCGATCGTCACGCCCAGGATAGTCGCCGAGCGCGTCACAATCTGCGCGAGCTCCTCGACCGTGTAGTAATCCAGGCGATATGAAATGCCAAAGCGGTCGCGCAACGGGCCGGTCAACATGCCTGAGCGGGTCGTTGCCGCCACCAGCGTAAACTTGGGGATATCCAGGCGAATCGAGCGCGCCGCCGGACCCTTGCCAATCACGATATCGAGGGCAAAGTCCTCCATCGCGGGGTACAGGACCTCCTCGACCGAACGGTTGAGGCGGTGGATCTCGTCGATAAACAGCACATCGCCCGGCTGCAAGTTAGTAAGGATGGCCGCCAGGTCGCCCGTGCGCGCGATGGCGGGGCCACTCGTGGTCTTGATCTGAGCGCCCAGCTCGTTGGCGATAACGGTGGCCAGCGTGGTCTTGCCCAGGCCCGGAGGACCCGAGAAGATCACGTGGTCGAGCGTCTCGCCACGGCTCTGCGCCGCTTCGATCAACACGCGCAGGCTCTGCTTGATGTGCTCCTGGCCGCAGTAATCGTCCAGGCGCTGAGGGCGCAAAGTGCGGTCGACATCGAGATCCTCGGCCGTCAGCTCCGAGCCCACCATGCGCTCGCCGTGCGCCATGGATGCCGCCGGCGAGTTACCGGGCGTCGCCCACAAGTCCTGAGAGTCATCGGCTTCCCACATCACGCATCCATTCCGAGTCGCTTAAGCGCCGCGCCGAGCAGATCCTCGACACGCATATTCTGCCCATCATACCCGCTCAGGGCAACATCGGTCTCCTGCGGGCTAAAGCCCATGGAAAGGAGCGCCGCACGGGCATCATCGATCACCGAGGGAGCGGCAGCGGGCACGGGCATCGCAACCTGTCCGGGAATCACGTCGACCGGCACAAAGCCCTTATCCTTGGCAAAGGTGCTCTTGAGTTCCAGGATCAGGCGCTGAGCTGTCTTTTTGCCCACACCGGGTACCTTGGCCATGCCCTTGTCGTCCTCGGCCATCACCAGCGAATACAGCTGCCCCACGGTATAGGTGGAAAGCACGGCAAGCGCCAGGCGCGGGCCAACGCCCGAAACGGACACGAGCCGGTCGAACATCATGCGCTCATCCTTTGAGGAAAAACCGAAAAGTGTCATGGCGTCCTCGCGCACCTGCATACGCGTGTAGAGGCAGACCTCGCCACCGGGCGTCGGCAACGTGGCCGCAGTGCTGCCCGAGATGCCGAGCTCAAAGCCAACGCCCGACACATCGACGACAGCAGAGCTCATCGTGGCCTCGACAAGCGTTCCGTGGAGCTGGGAAATCATCAGTATCCGGTTCCTCTCTGTTGATAGAACTCGCCACCGGTGAGGGCGCGGGTGCGGCTGAGGTTTACGTGGCAGATGGCGCAGGCCAGGGCATCGGCGGCATGGTCGGGATGCGGGTCGTGATCGAGCTGTGTGAGTGTGCGTACCATGTAGGCGACCTGCCGCTTGTCCGCGGCGCCAGTGCCCACCACAGCCTGTTTGATCTGCATGGGCGTGTACTCGCCAATCTCGAGCGCGCATTCCGAAAGCGCTACGAGTGCAGCACCGCGGGCATGCGCCGTGGGGATGGCCGAACGAACGTTGGCGCCAAAGTAGATGCTCTCGACAGCAGCCGTGTCGGGTCGATAACGCTCGACGACATCCTTAAGGTCATGGGCGATATGCGACAGGCGCACCGCGAGCGGACTTCCGGCACTGGTCTCGATGCAGCCGTAGGCACGGCAGCGAACCTCGCCACGCCGCTCCTCGATAATCCCCCAACCCGTATGAGCCAAACCGGGGTCGATGCCCAAGATAACCAAGCCAACCTCCCCTCGCCACAAGCACAGCGCAAGACAAGGCCCCGCGCATCATTCACGAACGTCTGTTCTAGAATAACACAACGGGGCCAAGATGCTTAAAGCAAGATTGCTTCTGCCCTAGTTCTGGCTAAAGAATGGGAACTGCCTCGGATCAACCGGCGGATGCGGCATCGGGCCACCCTGGGGCCCACCCTGCGGGCCACCCTGGCCGCCCATCATCTTATCGATGGCGTCCTGAACCTCGCCCTCGAACTTTTTCATTCCCTCGTGTAAACGACGCTGACCGTCCTCAGAGCGCAGCTCCTCCATTTGCTCGGGCGAAATACCCAGTAGCTCGCCCAGCACGCCCATCATCTCGTTTCGCACGCGCTCGCTCGTATCCTCGTCAGCAAAACGGCGCACCTCGGCGCGCGCCAGCGAATCGACCGTCATACGCTCCTTGCCGTTAAGCCCCAGGTCGGACCACGCGAGCATATACGGCCAGGCACGCTCGGCAAACGAACGGACCGAGACGATCGGCGCCATCGGCAACATGCGGCGGGCAGCCTCACCCTGTCGAACGAGCATCAGCAGCAGCGAGCAGGCCTCAGGCTTGCCAGCGGCCATCGGGATGTCGTCGAAAGATCGATTGCGGTCCACGTGCGCCTCGAGCGCGCCATCGACCTCACCCGGCTCAAGCCCGCCGAGCAGCTGTGCCGCACGGTCGAGCATATCGACCGGACCGTCGAGCGTCGAGAGCGCCTGCGCCAGCACGCGCTCCATACAATCTTCCACTGCGTTGAGCGTCACGAGCTCTTGGGGCACCACGGCAGACGTGCGGTTGCGCACACGCGCCACAAACTCAAGCGTCGACAGGTACACATCGCCAAAGGGCGCAAAGTCGCCCTGGTAGCCGCCGCAAAGCGCCGGCGCCGCCAGCGCGTACTCGGTTTTGGACAGCGGGCTCAGCGCCATCGCACCCAGCTCGAGCGCCGTGTCCTCCAGCATGAGGCCCAGCGTGCGCGAGCGCAGGCGCTCGGCATCGCCCGCCGACACGTCGCGATCGAGCACGCGCGCCGCATCCGGTGCATCGCGCTCGACGGTGCGAATGTGCAGACGCTCGGCGATGGCGCGGACGGCGGCACAGCGGGCAGCCTCGGCTTCTTCCTGCGCCGGCGTAAAGATACGGTTGCGCCCCAGCACCAGGCCAATCACATTGCGCGGGCCCAGAGCGTCGACGGCCAGCGCCGCCAGCAGGGACGACGGCAAGTCACCCTCGAGTGCCACCACAGCACGCGACGCACCGTGGGCTCGGGCGTTGTCGCGCACGGCGAGCACCAGCGCCTGCCACAGCCACTCCTCGGAACGGAACTCGGGCAGTTCGTGATCCTCCAGGGCATCGAGCATCACGCCGCGCTGAATCTCCTGAACCAGCAGGCTCTCCTCAAAGCACGGCGCCTGGGCCACCACGCGACCGCAGTCGTCGAGCACAAACGAACCGCCGGTATACACCGACTCGTCATAGGCACCGACCGGCGCCATGCAGGCAAACCACACGCTGCGCTTGGATGCGATCTTGCGGTAGGCGCCGCTGCGAACGGCAGCAATGGCGGCAGTCTCGCGGTCGGTCATGTCAAACGCGTTGAATTGGAAATACGCAATGAGGTCAACACCGGTCGGCAGCATCTCGAGTTCGCGGTCCAAGTCAAAAATCACGGCGATGCGCACGCCGTCCACGTCGAACACCGGCGGCGCCCAACGTGTGTCGTTGTTCTCGCCACGCTGCAGGGCAATGCTCGAACGCGCCGGCACCACATGACCGTCCTTGAGCATCATGTAGTCGAGCAGCGGCCGACCCTCAAACGAAACCGCCGCGGGCACGATGCAGATCATGTCAAGCTCCTGGATACGCTCGGCGACACCAGTCAAACCGGCAAGCACGTCGTGCTCAAAGTCGGCAGCGCCCACCAGGCCACCGGGCATGGCGCCCATAAAGAGCGGAGCCGGAACGCACAGCACGCGCGCCCCGCGCTCGTGGGCCAGACGAGCCTGGTCCTCGATGCGGCCGCAAATGCCCTCAATATCACCCAGGCGCATATCGATCTGTGCAAGCGCGAGCTTCATGCCCCAGCCCTTTCCGTCGTAAACCATCGAAATCGTAGTAAAAGCGCCGGCCGCATAATGCAGCCGGCGCTTGCATGTGCATATGCTAGCTATGATACCCCGAGCGGGGGCGCGCTCCTAGAATGTCGCGGACCACAGCCCGTGCAGGTTGCAGTAGGCATAGACGGTACCGGTCTTGGAGCCGCCCGCGAAAAACGTCGCGGGTTTCATGCCGGGCTCAAGGTAATGAACCTCTAAGCGGCCCTCGGCCTCAAGCGCAATCCACTCAATGTAGTGTTCGGGCAGGCTGGGGTGCTCGACCGAGCCAACGCGTGCACGAATCACGTGACCGTCGCGCTCGGTCTCGACAACAGGCACGTGCTTCTCGTGCGCCGCGTCCTCAGTGTTTGCGGTCAGTTCCGTGCAACCGGCAGGGGTCGCAACGTCGTCGCCAAGGGCAGCGATGAGCTTACCGTCGGGGTCCTTAAAGAATTTCGCCATGATGTTCTCCTTTGCTGATGTGCCAATGTTCTTGATGGTTCTTATGCCCAAAGGCAGACAAACCATCCACGGCATTGCAAATGAACACATAACGGATCAGGCAAGCGGTCGGGCCAAAATGCGTCGACCGTCCTGCCCACTCCAGCAGTCCCACCCCGCGCGCGGCTAGCGCCCGTCGCCGCCAAGCAGTGCCAGAACATCCTCGCGCGTGAACAGTGCCGACGAGATGCCGTCGCCGCCGAGCACGCTGTTGACCAAGTCGCGCTTGGACTCCTGCATCCGCATAATGCGTTCCTCGATCGTGTCCTTGGCGATGAGCTTGTACACGGTCACGGTATGTTGCTGGCCAATACGATGCGCGCGGTCAGTCGCTTGGTCCTGCGCCGCCACGTTCCACCACGGGTCATAGTGGATGACCACGTCGGCCGCCGTCAGGTTAAGGCCCACGCCGCCCGCCTTGAGCGAAATCAAAAAGACCGGCACCTCGCCCGCCTGGAACTGTGCGACCATCTTGGCGCGGCTCTCTTTAGACGATGCGCCCGTGAGCTTAAGGAAGGCGATATCCTCCTTGGCCAAACGCTTGCCGATGATATCGAGCATACCCGTAAACTGGCTGAACAACAGGATGCGATGCCCGCCGTCGAGTGCGCCGTGCACGAGCTCCATGCACGTATCGAGCTTGGCGCTCCCCGCCTTGTAATTCTCGTAGTGCAGACGCGGGTCGCAGCAGATCTGGCGCAGTTTGGTGAGCTCGGCGAGCACCTTGAGCTTGTCTTTCTTAAACTCGGATGCCTCGCGATGCTGCACCTGCTGGGCGATGCGGTCCTGGTTGGCCAGGTAGAGCTTGCGCTGCTCGCCGGTGAGCTGCGCCATGACCGTATCCTCGATCTTCTCGGGCAGGTCGGCCACCACGTCTTCCTTGACACGGCGCAGCACAAACGGCGACACGAGCGCTTGCAGGCGGGCGGCACTGTCGCCCTCGGCATGCTCGACCGGGCTTTCGAAGCGCTTTGCAAACGACTCGCGCGTGCCAAGCAGGCCCGGCATCAAAAAGTCGAAGATACTCCAGAGCTCGGATAGGCGGTTTTCGATGGGCGTGCCCGTCAGGGCAAAGCGCACGCCGGCCGGCAGGCGCTTGGTGGCACGCGCCACCTGGGTGAGCGGGTTTTTAATGTACTGGGCCTCATCGAGCACCACACGGGCAAAGTCCTGCTCGACGTACTCGTCGATATCGCGCCGCATAAGGTCATACGACGTCACGACCACGTTATGCTCGGCCACGCCGGCGATTTGCACGCGACGCTGCGCCTTGGCGCCCACGATGGCGCACACATCGAGCGACGGGGCAAAGCGCTCCAGCTCGGCGGTCCAGTTGTACACAAGCGACGCGGGGCACACCACAAGCGTGGGCTTAATGTCCCCCGCTTCCACACGCGCCAGGATATGCGCGATCATCTGGAGCGTTTTGCCCAGGCCCATGTCGTCGGCCAAGATGCCGCCAAGGCCCAGATGCTCAAGCGAGCCGAGCCACTGGTAGCCGTCGACCTGGTAGCCACGCAGCGTGGCCTTGAGCGAGGCGGGTACCGTAAAGTCCATCTTGCCGAGCGTGTCCAGGCGCTCGACGGTACGGCGGAACGCGGCGTCACGATCGGCCTCGAGCGCGGGCGTGCGTGCGAGCATGCTATCGACGAACAGAGTACTCGACGCGGGAAGCGACACGCCGTCGAGCAGGTCGACGGCATCGACGCCCAGGTCCTCGGCGAGGCCAAACGCGGCTCGAGCGCCCTCGTCCAGGCGAATGATGTCGCCGGACGTAAGGCGCGCAAACGTTTGATGGCGCTTGTACGAATCGAGATAGACGGCAAGGTCCGCGGCCGAAAGCCCGCTCGCGCCCAGCTCGACATCGAGCAGATTGCTCTTGACGGTCGCACGAACCGAGAGCTTGGGCGCGGGACGGACCGAAATCTGGCGCAGACGGTCGCTGAGCATGACCTCACCAAGCTCGGACAGGGCGGATAGGCCCTCGGTCAGCAGGCAGAACAAGCTCTCGTCATCGCGCTCCTCAAACGCCAGACCGCCCTCGTAGAAATCGAAGTACAGGGCCGCCGTGTCCATAACGCGAAACTCTGCCACCTCGTCGCGGGGCGGCACGCCCGGGCGCTGCTCTTCGAAGGGGCTGCCCGGAGCGCCCAGACTAAAGAGATCCGCCGACCAGTCGCCGTAGGTAACCGTAACTTTGCAGGTCACGAGCCCATCGTCGACGCCGATCGCCATGGCAAAGCTCGGCTCGGGCGCCACGGTATCGAGCGCGGCGGGCGCGGTAAGGTCGGTGTAGTCGCGCAAAATGGGCAGCGCCATACGACAGAACTCCCCCACCTGGTCGACAGCGATATGGATCGGCGTGCGACAGGGCAGTAAGCGCGATAGGAACGGCGCCGCATGCTGGGCAAACGCCACATCGGTGCGGCGCGCGCGGCGGGTGTCGACCAGATAAGCTACGTCGCCCGAAGCAAAGCAGTATGCATCGGCCGGCAGGCGCAAATCGTAGCTGCCACCAGCCGCCGGCGCGATTTTGGCAGCAAGGAGCGGGGGGCGCTTAGACGGCGCCTCGTCCTCCCCTTCCGGAGGCATCTCGACCGCCACGTCATAGGTGCGATGCGTCGTCGTCCCCCGCGACCAGGCGGGCTCAAAAGAGATGGTCTGGCCGCGCAACAGGTCCAGCACATATACGATGCTATGCTCGGACAGCGGCAACTGACGCTCGGCAACAAAACCGCTGCGGGCAAAGTCGTACGAAGCCGAACGCGAGCTTGTGATGTCATCGAGATAGGCAACTGTCGTCACAACAAGGTTGAGCAGCTTTGTCGACACGTCTTCAAAGGCTTCGGGCGTATGGACAAACGTGAGCTTCTTGCCGTACGAGAAGGCGCCGCCTCGGACATAGGCGTCGGCCATGCCGTCGATATCCTTGACCACGTAGGACACCGAACCGCAGCGAATGCGAAGCTCGAGCGCCCAGCTAAAGCGGTCGGCGAACAGCGGATTGCAGTACGGCACCAGCGAGGGCTCCAACACCGCCTTGGGGGCATCGGGATCCACACTGCCGGCGAGCTTGCGGCGCATGCTCGCCAGCTCATCCATGCGTGCGTCCGAAAGATCGGAGAGCGCCGCCATGAGGCTGGGACTCGTGGGGACGGGCGCCGGAAAGGGAAAGTTGGGGTTGACGGCTGGCGCTTTGGGCGCGGTGCGCGCGGGCTGTTTCGGCTGCGCCGTAAACGTGCGAACCGGTGTGCGCAGCCCCTCAACAGGCTCAACGCCGCTGGCGTCCAGATACGCCAGCGCTGTAGCGATGGCATGCTTGCACATACCGGGGTAACGATAGGCAGCGGGGCAATCGCAGTCGTAGTCGATCACCTCGTGCTCGTCCATGTCGAGCGCCACGCGCGTCTTGTACAGGTCGCCGCGCGAACCGCGCACCGAGCCCTCAACCGTCACGTTTTTGGAGAAGCGCGAGCAGCTGTCCTCGATCGACAGCACGGCGCCGTTGAGCATGAGCGAACGCCCCTTCATAAAGGTGCCGCTCAACGCCGCCTCTTTGCGAAGCGCCTGCACAAACGTCCCCTGCGCCATCACTTCCTCCAATCTCACCCGGGGTAGCTTAGATAACCGTCACGCGGCCTTGGTTACCGACGATGGCCTTTGCCTCTGCCAGCAGCGGAATCGAGCGTGCATTGACCTTGGCCGGCACCTCGGCACGCAGCACGCGCCCGTCGACTTGCTCAATAAAGATCTCCACGCGGTCGCCGCCCGGGTTGGTGGTGAGCACCGTGGCCAGGCGCGCCATATTGCCCTGGCTAAAGCGGCTGTTGGGCACCATGACCTCAAAGACCTTGGGCTTGTTTTTCTCCTCGCTAAGCTCCAGCGGCACAATCTCCTGCGCGATGATCTGGTCGCCGCGGTCCGAGCGCTCGAGCTTACCCTTAATGCGCACAAACGCGTCGGACAGCTGCGCGCCGGTCTCGGGATCGACCTCGCCGTACAGATACCCCTCGGCCTCTTTGTAGGTCTTGGGGAACACCACGACCGTGGCCTCGCCTTCCATGTCCTCGAGCTGCACGATGCCCATGGGGTCGCCGTTTTTGGTCACGCGCTTGGACACGCTCGAGACCATGCCGGCCCACCACAGCGCCTTACCCTCGGGAATCTCCTGGTTGATGGTGCCGCCCGTAGGATTCTGAACTTCGTAGCCGGTGTCGATCTGCGAGAACGAGAAGTCGCGCGCCTTGGCTAGTGCATACTCAAACGGGCGCAGCGGGTGGTCCGAGACATAGATGCCCAAAACCTCCTTCTCCTGGCTCAGCTTAAGGTGGCGGTCCCACTCCTGGCCATCCGGATCGGGCACGCTAACCTCAAAGCCCGACCCCTCAACGTCGCCAAACATATCGAAGAACGACGTCTGGCCGCTTGCGCGATCTTTCTGACGCTTTACCGCGGCATCGATGATGTTCTCGGGATTGTTCTTATCCACAAAGTGCATCATCTGGCGACGCGGATACCCCGTGGAGTCGAAGGCACCTGCCTTGATCAGCGATTCGATCACGCGACGGTTGGCCTGGCTCGAGTCCACGCGCTCGACAAAGTCGTGCAGCGTCTTAAACGGACCGCCCGCCTCGCGCTCGGCGATAATCGCCTGCGCCACGCCGGTGCCCACGCCGCGGATGCCGGCCAGGCCAAAGCGCACGCCTTCCTTGGTAGCCGTGAACTCGGTACCGGACTCGTTGACATCTGGCGACAGCACGGGGATGCCGTCGTGACGGCACGCCGAGACGTAGTGAACGATCTTGTCGGTCTTGCCCGTATAGGACGTCAGAACGGCCGCCATGTACTCGTGCGGATAGTGCGCCTTGAGCCACGCCGTCTGCATAACCAGAATGGCGTAGCCAGCGGAGTGCGACTTGTTAAAGGCGTAAGATGCGAACTCAAGAACATCGTCCCAAATCTTCTGGGCGACCTCGCGCGTGTAGTTGTTCTTGATAGCGCCGTTCATCCAGTGGTCGTAGGTGGTCTCGTCCGAGCCATCCTCCCAGTGGAGCACCGTCGACGTGAGCAGCTTGATCTTTTTCTTAGCCACGGGCTTACGGATACGCGAGTCCGATTCGCCCTTGGAGAAGCCGCACATCTCGACGGAGATGAGCATAACCTGCTCCTGGTAGACCATGGTGCCGTAGGTTTCGCCCAGGATGTCGTCCAGACGGTCATCGTAGGAGACGGCCGGCTCTTTGCCGTTCATACGGTTGATGTAAGACGAAACCATGCCGGCGCCCAGCGGGCCCGGGCGGTACAGAGCGATCAATGCCACGACGTGCTTGTACTCGGTGGGCTTCATGTTCTTGATCGTGGCCGTCATGCCGGCGGACTCGACCTGGAAGACGCCGGCGGTGTGACCGGAGCCCATGAGCTTAAAGATCTCGGGGTCGTCAAAGGGAATCTCTTCCTCTTTGATGTCGATGCCGAAGTTCTTTTTGATGTTAGCCTTGGCCTTAGAGATAACCGTCAGCGTGCGCAGACCCAGGAAGTCCATCTTGAGCAAGCCCATGTCGGCAACGGTATGACCCTCGTACTGGGTAATCTCGACGCCGCCCTTGGTATCGAGCTTGGTGGGTACGTGCTCGTTGACGGGATCGCGGCAGATCAGAACGGCGCACGCGTGCACGCCCTCGCCACGGGTGAGGCCCTCGATCGAGAGCGCCGTGTCGATGATGCGGCGGGCGTCGTCATCCTTTTTATAGGCCTCGGCAAAGTCGGGGTTAAACAGATCCTCTTTGCCGGGTTGCTTTTCGAGCACCTGCTTGAGCTTGACCTTGGGGTCGCTCGAGACCATCTTGGACAGGCGCTGGCCCATGTAGACCGGATAGTCCAGCACGCGCGCGGCGTCGTTGATGGCCTGCTTGGCCTTAATGGTCGAGTAGGTGATGACGTGGGTGACCTTCTCGGGGCCGTAGAGCTGGCGAACGTGCTCCACGACCTCGAGGCGCCGCTCATCGTCGAAGTCCATATCGATATCGGGCATCTCGGTACGCTGCGGGGACAAGAACCTCTCGAACATAAGGCCGTTCTCGAGCGGGTCGAACGCGGTGATGTTCATGGCGTAGGCGACGATAGCGCCGGCGGCCGAGCCACGGCCGGGGCCGACGCCGATGCCGTTGTCCTTGGCCCATTGCACGTACTCGGCAACGATGAGGAAGTAGGCGGCAAAGCCCTTGTCGCAGATGACCTTGTATTCGTACTCAAAGCGCTCTTTGATGTTGACGCCACCGATCTCGCGCGTGGCCCAGTCGTCACCGTAGTGCTGGCGCAGGCCCTTCTCGCACTCGCGGCGGAACTGGCTCTCGTGCGTCTCGCCGGGATCGAGCAGCGGGAAGCGCGGCAGGATGATGGAGTCCCAGTCCAGCTCCACGTAGCACTTGTCGGCGATCTCGAGCGTGTTGTCGCAGGCCTCGGGGCAATACGGGAACATCGCCCGCATCTCCTCCTCGGTCTTCATGTAAAACTCCGAGCCGGTCATGCGCATGCGGTTGGGGTCGTCGACCTTGGCGTTCATGCCAATGCACATGATGACGTCCTGCACGGGCGCATCCTCGCGGCGCAGGTAGTGGAAGTCGTTGGTGGCGATGACCTTGACGCCCACCTGTTTGGCAATGTCGATGAGCGTGCGGTCCATCTGCTCGTCGGTCAGGCCGTTGTCGGTGGTGATGCCGTGTTCCTGGATCTCGATGTAGAAGTCGCCGGGCTCGAAGGTGTCGCGGAAGGTCTCGGCCCACTTGATGGCGCCTTCCATGTCGCCGCGGTCGATGTATTTGGGGATGATGCCCGCGATGCAGGCGCTGGTGCAGATCATGCCCTTGGCGTGGCGGCGCAGGTTGTCGAGCGTCACGCGCGGCTTGTAATAAAAGCCCTGCACGGCGGCCTCGGAGACCGTCTGCATCAGGTTGACGTAGCCCTCCTGGTCCTTGGCCAGAAGGATCATGTGGTAGAGCTCGGGCTTGTGGTCGCGGGCAAGGGTCTCGTCCGGCGTAAAGTAGACCTCGCAGCCAAAGATGGGCTTGATGACCAGGGGCGGCTTGAGCTCGTCGATGTTGCCCTTCTCGTCCCACATGGCCATGTCCTTCACATACTGGGCATGCTCGCGCGGGTTTTCCTCGGGATCGGGCTCCACCAGCTCGTCGCGGCGGTCCTTTTCCAAGAAGGCCTTGTCGTGGCTCCAGGTTTTGTACTCGGGCGTGTTGTGGTTGACGGCGTCACAGGCCAGCGCCAGGTCGGGCACGCCATACATGTAGCCGTGGTCGGTAATGGCCACGGCGGGCATGCCAAGCTCAACGGCACGGTTGACCATATCCTGGATACGGGTTGCGCCGTCGAGCATGGAAAAAACAGTGTGATTGTGCAGATGGACGAATGCCATGTGATGAGCTCCGATGCGGGTTCGTGTTCTGACTGAACGATTTTACCGCACGGCACGGACAGCACCCGAACCTAGCCAAACCAACACGGCTCCTCTTGCAGTTGCGGTGGAATAGTTCCCGCTTGGGCCACCTGGGTCGCAATACAGGAACTATTCCACCGCAAGTTATCTGAGGGCTAGAGGTTGTAGGTGACTACTTGAGGTTCGGCGGGTTCGACGAAGATGGCTGGATTCGCCTGCTCCACGCGGACGAACTTGACGGTCACGGCCGCAAAGCCCGCCTTGTGCAACACATCGGCGTAGACGCGCGCCTGCAAGGCGTGCTTCTCGAGCAGCTGTTCCGGCGTCTCGTCCGGTGTGCCGCCCGTCTTGTAGTCGATGACCAGCGCGCGTGACGAATCCGCCGGGTTCGTCGCCAAAGCGTCGATGGCGCCCTCGGCATAGGCACCGTAGCGGGCGATGTCCTCGTCCTCGCAACCCAGCGAGAAGAACGGCACCTCGGCACGGATGCACGGCCACACGAGCAGGTCGGCACGAACCGACGACTTGAGCCAGCGATCCAGGGCAACGTCGAAGCGCTCGCGCTGTTCTGGCGTCAAGCGCCACAGGCGCGCCAGCGCATCGGCACGCGCAGCGGGCAACGCATCGGCACCCATCTCGATGAGCCACTGGCAGGCGGCGTGGAAGGCCGAACCCAAGGCCATGGGATTGCCGACGGGCTCGACAGCAGCCACGTCTGCATCCGTCATCTCCGAGCCATCCGACTCTGCATCATCGCCGGACTCGTCCATGGGAACACGAGCCTCGGCGGCACGGTCTTCCGTCTCGGCATGGAGTGCCGCGGCGATTGACGAGTAGCTGTACGAATCGCGCGCCGGATACGGACAGATGCCCATGCGCACGCCCACTGCCTGGGGATACACAAGCTCAAACGAATCGGGCTTGGGGTCGGCAGGACCGGGGGCGATTGTACTGGCCGAATCGTCGGCAGCATCCGTATCGGCATCGCCACGAACAAGCCTGCCCTCGGCATCCAGCGAAGCGTTGGCCTCAAACGCCTGCTCGCCAAAGGTAAAGCCCGCGAGCGAAATGAGCTCGTAGTCGCCCGGCTGGGAGTTGTCGAACACCAGGCGGTCGGCATCGAGCTGCGGCATGTCCAGAGCGTCGGTCGGCAAAATACGGCGCAGCACATCGTAGGTCAGATCGGTCTCGACGTCGAAGGTCGGCGCCGTCACCTTGCCACGGCTCACGCCGGCATCCATCGCCAAGATCACCAGCTCGCGCGCACGCGTCATGGCAACATAGAGCAAGCGGGCCCGCTCCTCGAGCGAAAGCTGCAGGTCGTCGTTGCGCAGGCGAGCAAATGCCTCGGCGGGAGAACCCGTCGCGCATACGTCCTCCATGAGCTCCGGCGGCAACCATAGCGACGTGCCCTTACCCTTAAACGCGTGCTCAAACTGCTTTTTGACGTCATCCCCCTTTACGAAGGTTCCGTCCGCGAGCTTAACGCCATCGAAGCGCGCCGGCAGCGCCACGACCTGCGCCCCGCCGTCGACGCGGCCCATCTGTGCCGTACCGGACGACTTGCGCACGCCAAAACACTCGGCAACCGCCACGACCGGGTATTCCAGGCCTTTGGATGCGTGCACCGTCATGATGCGCACCGCGCCGTCACCCTCCTCGTTGAGGGCGCCCGGAGCTTCCTTGCCCGCCAAGAAGCGGTCGAAGGCCAGCGCGATGGAACGCGGCGAGTTGCCGAACTCGGCCTCAGCCTCGGCCACGGCGTCGAGCGCCTTGAGCACGTTGGCGGCAATAGCCTTGCCCTCGGGACCACACTGTGCCAGACGCACAAACCAGCCGGAGGCATTGACCGCGTCGCGTGCGATGGCGGCGAATGAATCGCGGCCCACGCGACGAAGTGCATACCGCAGTACCTCGCGGGCGCGCGTCACGAGCGGCAAGCCCTGCAAGCCCGGCACATCGGAATCGCTCATGATGCCCGCATCGATGTTGCGGCGCGAGGTCTCCCCCGTCTCGCTATCGAGCTTGGTCGCCAGTGCCAGGAACTCCTGGGCACCGAGCGCAAACATCGGCGAGGCGAGCAGCGGCATAAGGCCCTGCGCCGTATCGGCCGGATTGGCGAGCGCACAAGCCAGGGCGCGCACCGTCTGCACCTCGGCAGCCTGCGCAAAGACTGAGCCGCCCGCGATGACGCAGTCGAGCCCCTGGTCGCGGAAGGCCTGCGCGTAGACGTCGGCGTTGGTCATGCGGCCCAGCAGCAGCACCATGCCGCCCTGGGGCTGGCCGGCATCGGCAAGCGCGCGGAATCGCTCAGCGATCGCACGGGCCTTGGCCTGTGTGCGCTCCTGCGTGCTGCCGCCGGCAACAAAGAGCGCCTGACGACGCGAGGCGTCTGCCACCAGCGTGTCCTTGCGGCCGTCGCTCGCCTCAAGATCCAAAAAGCCCTGCATCAGGCCGCCGTCGTCGCCATCAAAGACGCGGGCCACATAGCGCAGCACCTCGTCGTGGCTGCGGAAGTTGCGCACGAGTTTGACGAGCTCGCCAGCGGGGGCATCGGATGCGACAGCCGTCTCGGACGCCGTCGTCGATCCCACCTTGCGCTCCTGACGGCGGAATACCTCGACCTCGGCGCCACGGAAGCGATAGATGGACTGCTGCGCATCGCCTACGGTGCACAACGCGCGCTCCCCCGCGCCCGTCAGATAGCGAATCAAATCGACCTGCATCTGGTCGGTATCCTGGAACTCATCGATCATGACCATCTTAAAGCGGCCCTCATAGGCGGCTCGGATGGCGGGATAATCGCGCAGCGCCTCGTATGCCATGCGCAGCAGATCGTTATTGTCGAGCGCGGACTGGTCGGCCTTGAGCGCACGGTACTCCGCCTCCACAGCACGGGCAAGCCCCACCAGTGCATCGAGCGCCGGACCGCCACAGGCAAGCACGATATTGATAAACGCATCGGCGGCCTCGGCCTTGAGTAGCTCCACCTGCTCCTTAGGAAACGCCTTGCTCGCCCGAGGCATGCCGCACGACATCATAAGTCGCGCCGCATCCTCCATGGTTTTGTCGCTTGCCTCAAACGCGTCGATGGCGTCGAGTGCCACCTGCGCTTTCTCGGTCGCGGCCTTGCTCGCGCCCAGCGCCGCGCGATAGGCATCCGCAAGCGCCGAGGTGTCGGCCTGGCCGTGTGCCACGCGCACGTCGTCCATGCCGCCCGGCAGCTGGCTCGATAGCTCTAACAGGTCGCGCACCAGACCTTTGATGGTGGTACCGGCACCAAACGGCCCGCCCTCGCCCGCCATGGGATACCAAGCGTAGAGGGCCTTAAGCGAAGCGGCGAGCTCGGGCGCGGCATCGGGCGCTGTTGCGCGACCCAGCACATGCTCGACAGCCTGGTCCATAAGCTCGTCGGTATCGGTGAGCACCGTGAATTCGGGGTCGATGCCCAACTCCAGCGCATGCGCGCGCAGGATACGCGAACACATACCGTGGATGGTCGAGATCCAAGCGTCGTCGACCGTCAGGGCCTCTTCGTCCATACCCTCTTCGATAAGCGCACGGCGCACACGGTCGCGAATCTCGGCCGCGGCGTCTTTGGTAAAGGTAATGGCGAGCACCTGATCCAGATGCTCGACAAACGGACCGGATTCGGGCGAAAGCGCATAGACGATGCGGCGCGTAAGGGTAAAGGTCTTGCCCGAACCGGCGCCCGCCGAGACAAACAGCGAGCGGTCGAGCGTTTTGACGACTTGCAGCTGTTGCGGCATCAAGGTCGAAAGATCCATGGTCTACACGTCCCTCCTTACAAACGTTCCTTCGTGGTTATACGAGCAGCGCGCATGCGCGGACTGCGTCGACGTCGGATCGACAGCGGCGACGTCGCCTGCCTCGAGCTCGCGCAGGCGCTCGGCAATGCCGGTCTCCACGCGGTCGAGCAGGGCATCGAAGTCCATGCTGCCGCCCTCTCCCGGAAAGCCCTTCTTAAGGCCCGGGATGCGACCGTCGCCGCGCTCTTCCTCAAGTAACTCGGCACTCGCGGCGCCTCGCAGAGCCGGTTTGCCGCCCTTGGTCGAAAAATAGAGCGCCGCGCGGGTATCTAGACCCAGCGCCCGACGCATGGCCTGTGCGTAGATGAGCGTTTGGGTATGGGCCGGCAGCCAGCGCGGGTCGTCGATGGGAGCCTCGCCCGACTCCTCGTCACGCACCGTGGGGTCGGCGAGCTTAAACTCCTCGACACCCGAACGATGCTTGTAGTCAATCACCACGGCACGGTTCTCGGCATCCACGTCCACGCGGTCGATGCGCCCGCCGAGCGGCCAACCGGCATACTCGACCTGGAGCTCGTTAAACGCAAACTCCAGGTAGCGCGGCGCGAAGGGTGCGAGCACCTCGGACTCGTAGGCAAGCACGCCCTCCAGCTGCGGCAAGATCTCGGCCACCTGGCGCTCCTCCACTGGAGAGAGCGGCACCAGCGGGCCCTCGGTACCGCGCTTGCCGGCGTGCTCGGCCAAGGTCTCGTCAAAGACCTCGCGCAGCAGCTCCTGTGCGCGCGACAGATTCATGGGCGTCACGCGCTCCATGCCCTCTTGGGGCAGACGGGCATGCAGATGTTCCAGCACGTCGTGGACGAAGTTGCCCTTCTCCATGTTGCCAAAATCCGCGTCGATAGACTGGGGCTTCACGCGGTACGAGACAAACCAGCACAGCGGGCAGGTGGAATAGGCCTCGATCTGCGAGGCGGACGTCAGGCGCGGCACGAGCGGCGCGTCCTCGCCCTCGCCGTCACGACGGCGCAGGACCAAATACGGCACGGCCTCGGCACTCAGATGCTGGGGGGCTTCACAGGTCACGCGCTCGCGCTTGAGACCTTCGCCTGCCGCGGGATCGAAGTCCCTTACGATATCGCCCTCGCCCACGCACTTCGCCTTGTCGGCGTCAGCGGCCTTAGCGTCACCAGCGGTCTTAGCGTCGTCAGCGGCCTTGTCGGCGTCAGCTTCCCTAGCAGCTTCAGCGGTCTCGGCATGCGCCCGTAACTCGGTCCACACGGCAGCCGGATAGCACTCGCGTGCCTGACGATCGTGGGTCACACGAGCGAGCGTAACCGGACCACGCGAAGCTTGCATCGCGCGGCCAAAGCGCACGCGCAGCAGAGCAGCGGGCTCCAAAGACACGCCATCGCGGCGCAGCTCGGCCGTCAACGTGGCAAGCGGACCCTCTTCGTGCGAAAGCGGGTAGCTGTCCAGGTCGACATCGGCAAACAGCACAGCATCGTAGCTGCCGGGGCGCAGAACCGCCGCATCGGCAAGCGACACGAAGCGCACTTGTGCCCGTGGCGTGCGATCGACCTCGTAGGTCTCGTAATCGTAAGCGGTGCTGCGCTTGTCCACCTTGGTTCGAACGCCGTCGAGAACCGGTACGGTCGCGGCCTGCGACACGTCGAGCGCGCGAGCATCGTTCATAAGGATGTCGATGGCATGGCGCAGCAGAGCCGTCTCCGCCTGGCGACGGGCCTGGCCGTCAAGGCCGCCTAGAGCGCGATCGGGCAGTGCCTCGGCAACGGCGAGCATGGCCTTGAGCGCCGTCACGGGTTTGTCGCGCCACAGCGCCTGAAACACGTCCGAGACCACGCATGGCACGTTCTTAAACCAGTTTTCTTCGCTTGCCGCCTTGCGGGCGCCCCTCACCTGGCCCTGCACGCTCTGCAGCAGGCTCTTGACGCCCGTAGTGGTCTTGCTGCGCGACAGGCGCATGTTCTTGTCAAAGCCGCGGGCGCTCGCGGCGTCGGCACCCGAAAGCGGGCTATAAATCCAGTCGGTAAGCTCTGGAGCGGGCCACCACTCGGTCTTGGAAGCGGTGCCCTCATCGGCGGCTTTCATACGCTCGATCAGGTTGGCGAGCGCCGTAAACTGCCTGCCCGCGATGGACTGGGAAAACGCCGTAAACTCAGTTGTCTCGGAAGCGATATGACGAGCCGCCAGACGAGAGGCGAGCTCACCGAACAGCTGGGGTGCCCGGGCAGAAACAACGAGCACGCGCACAGGGTCGGCAGGTGTCGCGGCGCCGTCGACCTCGGAACCCTGGCACGCTTTCACCAGATCATCAATTGCGTTCGCATAAGCATGAGCACGGGCATGGGGGCCAGCGATCTCAATAAAGGCAGGCTGAGCGGCGGTCCCGCAAGCGGCATCAGACGCGACGGCGTCCTCCCCCAGCGGCGCGGCCTCAAACAGCACACCGCGGGCATCAAATGCCGCGGCAAGCTCCTCGCGCATCGCCGCCTGCTCGCGGGCAAGCAGCACGACGACCTCTCCTCCATTGTTCGCCACGGCAGACAGCAACTCGAGTAGACCGTGCGTAAACGACGTGATACCGCGCACGCATACGGCGCGAGTGCACGCTGGCAGGCTATCGGCCAGGACACTGGTCATAATGTCAGCTGCCTCGCAGGGCTCAACCATATCTCGACGGTCCAAACCGCCCGCGTAGGCGCGCAAAAGCTCGAACACACGAGCCTCGGCATCGCTTTTTGGCTCAGGCTGGCAGTTGTCGCCACGGCATCGTTCGGCACCCGCCCCCGCAACGCCCGGCAACACGTCGCGGGCCATGCGCGCGAGCATGCGCACTGTGCCCTGGCTGCGCGAAAGTGGCTGCAGGTCGGCATCGTCGAGACGCGTGACCATGTCCGAGAACAGCATCTGGCGCTGCAGGTTGTCGACGAAACCGCGCCCGTCGCCCATAAGCTCCCAAAGCGAGCGAAGCCACGATGTAGGCGTCTTGTAGTCAATGCCCAGCGAAATCCCGGCTTCCGCCGCATCATGACGGCACAGGTCGAGCTCGGCAAACGTAGGTGTCAGCAGCACGGCACGTCCGTGGCAGCCAACAAGGTCGGCAAGCAGCGCCGACTCGGCATCACTCAAATCCGTGCCGGCATTGGTGGTATAGATTCGAACAGGCATGGTCCTCCGCTCAAACTGTTCGCAATAATCAATGCATCCATCCTACCCGCCCAAGCGGACACATTGCCACCGCAGCTCCATCTTTTGGTACAAAGCAACCTGACCCCAACGCACCAGCCAATTGCGGGCATATAAAAACCGCCCCCGGAGGAGCGGTTTTGTACAATTCGTTTATGGCGCGGCCTACTCGCCGTCCTCCAGCTTAATGAGGATTTTGCGGTAGCCACCGTACTCGCCGTTGAGCGCCTTGGACACACGGCTCACCGTGGTGGACGAAGCGCCCGTGCGGGCCTGAACCTCAACATAGGGCTCGCCCTCATCCAGATAACGCGCAACCTGCAGACGTTGCGAAAGATCGCATATCTCGCGCGGCGTGCAGATATCGGTCAAAAACGCTTGGATATCCTTCTCGTCGTCCAAAAGGCTAAATGCGTGGACCAGCTGCTTGACATCAGGCTTGTCAAACATGTTCTCGATATTCATCGATCACCGCCAAACCCGCCAAAAGGCATCGAAGTTGATACTGACATCGGGCATCGTTCGCCCGTTCTATGCAATAGGGCAACGCCTGTGGCTTTTGCCCGTAGCAGTTTAGCACACCACCAAACTAAAGCGACAAGACTCTCTGCCAGCGGCGCGTTTTTCAGGACGAACGCCGTTTAGAAACCGAATGCGCACGTAAGCTCCACGAATATTTGAGACAATAGGCGCCCAAACACCGCGGCGCGCCCGCGCAACCATCCAGGTCGCCGCCGTAAGCCACTTCACGCGACGCCAGCAACCCCGGCGCAAGAAAGGATTCACGCCATGCGCTTTATGCTTAACTGGCTCTTTACTTCGATCGCCATCGCGATCGCCACGTTCCTCGTCCCCGGCATCCAACCCTTCGGTTTCGCCGAGGCCTGGGTCTGTTTCGCCTTTGTGGGACTGTTCCTCAACATCGTCGACTCGCTCGTCAAGCCGTTCCTCACGGTCATCTCGCTACCGCTCACGATCATTACGCTGGGCATTTTCCAGCTTGTCGTCAACAGCTTTATGCTCGAGCTGGCCAGCTACCTGTCGGTCAATCTGCTGGGCGCGGGCATCTCCATCGCCGGCTTTGGATCGGCCTTTATGGGCAGCATCCTGGTATCCATCATGCGCAGTATTCTCGACAGCATCGCCGAGGGCTAGAGCTGTTCAATACGAACCGTCATATCGACCCAAAACAAAGGCCGCCCATCGCAAAAATGGGCGGCCTTCTTATTTGCCAAGTCTCAAAGGACGAGAGAATCTACCATTTCTACCCCGTCCCCAAATGCAGGTGTGGGTTAGATGACGTAGTCGTAGCCATGGTTGGGAGCGACAAGTTGATCGAGCGTCACGCCGTCGAGATAGTCGTTGATGAGCTTGTCCAGGTTCTTCCACACATCGAGCGTGGGGCACTCATCCGAACGTGAGCAGCCCTTGCAGTCGCCATCCAGGCAGGCGACCGGCGCCAGGCTGCCCTCGGTCAGGCGCAAGATCTCGCCCACCGTGTACTGCTCGGGCGGGCGCGTGAGCACGTAGCCGCCGCCCTTGCCACGCATGCCCGAGAGCATGTTGGCACGTACTAGCGTAGCCAAGATGTTCTCGAGATATTTCTCGGAAATCCCCTGTCGCGCCGCGATCTCTTTGAGCGGGATGCGACCGGCCGCCTGGTGCTCGGCCAGATCGACCATAACGCGCAGGGCATATCTGCCCTTAGTAGAAACCAACATGTATAGTGCTGCCTTTCGGTCATTTAGTCCGTAGAAATTCTAGCCGAAAAATTGGTTTTGAAAATACCCATTCCCGTCAAGATGGTTAATCGACTCGTAATAATCTTCTATTTCCTATTGCGTTACTAGGCTTTAGTGTCTACTATGCTTGCCAACAGCAAAACGAACAACCTATAAGGTTTGTGGGTTTCGCTGCTACACACACCGTAAAACCACACGGTATCCAGTCATTTGAACACTTTGGAGGTTCATCATGAGCAAGGTTTACACGTCCATCGATCAGCTTATCGGCCGCACCCCGCTCCTGGAGCTCACTCACTTTGAGGCCGATGAGGACCTCAAGGCCCGCGTGCTCGTCAAGCTGGAATACTTCAACCCCGCCGGATCCGTCAAAGACCGCGTCGCCAAGAACATGATCGACGAGGCCGAGAAGGCCGGCAAGCTCGTGCGCGGCGGCGACTACACCATCATCGAACCCACGAGCGGCAACACCGGCGTCGGCATCGCCTCGGTGGCGGCGGCTCGCGGCTACAAGGTGATCATCACCATGCCCGAGACCATGTCCGTCGAGCGCCGCAAGCTTATGCAGGCATATGGCGCACAGCTCGTGCTCACCGACGGTTCCAAGGGTATGAAGGGCGCCATCGCCAAGGCCGAGGAGCTGCAGAAGGAGACCCCCAATAGCATTATCGCCGGCCAGTTTGTGAACCCCGCCAACCCCGCCATCCACAAGGCCACGACCGGTCCCGAGATCTGGGACGATACCGACGGCAAGGTCGACATCTTCGTCGCCGGCGTCGGCACCGGCGGCACCGTGACCGGCGTGGGTGAATTCCTCAAGGAGCAGAACCCCGAGATTCAGGTTGTCGCCGTCGAGCCCGCCACCTCCCCGGTACTCTCTAAGGGCCAAGCCGGCCCGCACAAGATCCAGGGTATCGGCGCCGGCTTTGTGCCCGACGTCCTCGACACCCAGGTCTATGACGAGATCATCCCCGTCGAGAACGACGACGCCTTTGCCACCGGCCGCGCCGTGGGCCACAAGGAGGGCGTGCTCGTGGGCATTTCGTCCGGCGCCGCCGTGTGGGCCGCGCTGCAGCTGGCCAAGCGCCCCGAGAACGAGGGCAAGACCATCGTGGCGCTGCTCGCCGACACCGGTGAGCGCTACCTGTCCACGGCACTGTTCCAGGACTAGAGCTTCTCGTTCTTAGAACGAGTCCAAGGCACGCCGGCCTCCCCTCTCTCTTCTGGCGGCCTGGGCTCATCCCAACAGGGTGTCCCACATGACGCCCGAACTTGCTACAATGTCTGCGGCGCGGAACCAGCCTCCCGCGCCGCTTTTCTTTTTTGGCCACATGCCACCAAGGAGAACCTCCCCATGCACAACAAGCGCGTGCTCGTCGCCATGAGCGGCGGCGTCGATTCCAGCGTGACCGCGTATCTGCTCAAAAGTCAGGGTTACGAATGTGTCGGTGCCACCATGCGCCTCACCTGCCCCGCACCCGATCCCGCAACAGGCATGAGTAAGGTCGACCGCGATATCGCCGATGCAAAGGCCGTCGCCGAGCGCCTGGGGATACCCCATCACGTGCTCGACCTGCAGCAGACCTTCGACCGCAACGTGATCGAGCGCTTCGTGACTGCCTACCAGGAAGGACTGACGCCCAACCCGTGCATCATCTGCAACCGCCATATTAAGTTTGGCGCGTTGCTCGATGCAGCGCTCGATATGGGCTGCGACTACATCGCCACAGGTCACTACGCCAAAACGAGCCAGGCGTCCGACGGCACCTGGCAGCTGTACCGTGGCGAGGACCCCAAGAAGGACCAAAGCTACTTTTTGTATTCGCTTACGCAGGAGCGCCTGGCACGCACAATCTTTCCGCTGGCAGGCCTGGACAAGGAGCACGACGTGCGCCGCATTGCCGCCGAGCAGGGCTTCATCAACGCCAAGAAGGCCGAAAGCGAGGATATCTGCTTTATTCCAGACGGCGACTACGCGGGCTATATCGAGCACCGCTGCGGACATGCCGCTGCACCGGGCGACATTGTGTGGCGCGACGGCAGCGTGGTCGGACGCCATAACGGCGCGTTGCGCTATACCATCGGCCAGCGCAAGGGCTTGGGCGTCGCGATGGCGCATCCCGTGTATGTGACGGGCGTCGACACCGTCAACAACACCGTGCATCTGGGCGAGGCCGAGGACCTGACGGCCACAGCGCTCACGGCCAACGACTGGATCTGGAGCGCCCCCGCCGACCGCATGGAAGCAGGGCTCGATGCCGGCGGCATTCGCGTGGGCGCCAAGCACCGCTACCGTCAGAAAGACCAGGCAGCGACCCTTACGCGCGGCGAAGACGGGCAAATGCTGCTGACTTTTGACGAGCCGCAGCGAGCCATCGCCCCCGGCCAAGCCGTTGTAGTCTACCGCGGCGACATCGTCCTCGGCGGCGGCACGGTAACCGGCGCACTTAAGTAGCCGCGGGTTTATCGCTGCACGTGTCGAAGTACCTCAACGGCGGCACTAACCTCGATTACGCGACGCTCGAGGCCACGGCAAATGGCCTCGAGTCGACCCTCCGCCGTCGCCCATTCGCTCTGCGAAAGAATCTCGATCGCCTCATCAACAAATCCGTCGAGTCGCGATGCGTCGAACCAACCGAGTGAGTCCGCAAGCGCCAGCTGGACGGAAGGGTCGGGCCCAAACGGCTTAGCGGAAAACCCAAACTCCCCAGCTGCGAGCACGGCAGTTGGCACGTTGTACCACAGGCAGTTGCCGCTATCGAACAGCGGAGCAGGTTTTATCTCCAGGGTGTCGACATTGCGGATGATGCCGAAGTTTCGCCAATGGCGGTCGCTGTTGGCCAAAAGGGCATCGCAGACAATCATCTGCGACATAGACCTTCTCACAGCGGCCTCATCGGCACCATGCTTGCCAAGGTAGCGACAGTATCGATCGTATGTCGAGTTTCCCCGCTGGCCGCCAAGGGCGTTCTTAACGTAAACAGCCGGAACATATTCCTCGCGGCCATCAAGAAAGTCGTCGCACAGACAGACAGGGCCATCGAACATCCGCTCAACCGTATAAGGAACAAACTCGCCCTCCGATAGCAGGCGGCGATGCAGTGCCGTTGCGACCGCCTCGTTAAAGGGACGTTGATCGTCCATGCCGCATCCCTTGACCAGAACGCGAACGCCGTTGCGAATCATCCACGATTTAGGGAGCTCGCCCTCGGACGTGTTATCCGGATTTTTAAGACCGATGCCCTCCAGCCAACCCGAACGCCCCTCGGGCGCCGATCGCTCAAATTCGTTCTCAAAGTAATTGATGTTTTGCCATTTGAGTTCGTCGCAATCGGCCGGCCGCAGCCAATAACAATCCGAAAGCGATAGGCCCAGGCACCGAACCGGAACCTCGATGCCACTGGCAATCCCCAGTTCACGATAGCGCGAGATAAGCCCAGGGCGAACATCGGGCACCAACCGATGCCCCCACCACGCGTTGAGCTCCCGCTTATTCACCGTTGGAGAAGAACTCGAGCATGTGCCGAACGGCATTCGTTGCGCATCGAGGACCTCGGCGATTTCGAAGGGAAACTCGCGCGTCGGATCAAATGAGACATGCGCGACCTCATGGTCGGCCGACATCAGCGTAAACTTGCGTCCCACATCGGCCGCAGGACGGCGTCCTCGCTTGCGAACCTTTTGATAGGCGATCGCAGAATTGTACTCGACCATCTTCCGGCCGCCCACAATATCGCACACAAGCGTCCCCGATGCGGCAAGTTGCGATATGCGGGCTTTCGTAACGCCCAACAGGTGGGCCGCATCACCCATAGATAAGTACTCAGATGTATTCATATGCCGCATCACCTCGTTAAGTATTCCAAACGTAAAGTTAATTGGTTACATACAGCATAATACTAAACAGACTGAAGCGAAAAAAGGCCCGAGCAATCGGGCCTTAGAGCAATTGGTCAGCCGAGTCGCAAGCTGCTCCCCTAGCGTTGTACGTAGGCTCGGACCAGCTCGTAGGTGTTGCGCACGCCGTCGATGTGGCTGCGCTCGTAGTTGTGGCTCGCGTACACGCCGGGGCCGATCAGGCCGTGACGGATGTCGTAGCCGGCAGAAAGCGTGGCCTCAACGTCTGAGCCGTAGTGCGGATACACGTCGATGGCGTAATCGAGGTCCAGCTCACGCGCGATGTTGGACAGCGTGGTTACCAGGTCGTAGTTGTACGGACCGCCCGAATCCTTGGCGCAGATTGAAACCATGCGCTCGGTGCAGCCCAGGTCGTCACCCACGCAGCCCATGTCCACGCTAATCATCTCGCGCGTGTCGGCCGGCACAAAGGCACCGCCGTGGCCGACCTCCTCGTACACCGTAAAGAGCAGCGATACCTTGCGCGAAAGCGTCACCTCGCCAGCGGCGACGGCACGCGCCAAGCCCAGCAGAATCGACGCGGACAGCTTGTCGTCAAGGAAGCGACTCTTGATGTAGCCGCTCTCCGTCACCGTGGTACGCGGGTCCATAGCGATGATGTCGCCGGTCTGAATACCCAGCTCGAGCACATCGTCCTTGCTGTCAACGTTCTCGTCGAGCAGGATTTCCATGTTCTTCTCGATGGTCTTGACCGGCTCATCGGCCACATGCGCCGAAGGCTCGGTATTGAGGACCACGCCCGTGTAGACATTGCCGTCACGCGTGTAGACGGTGCAGTTCTCGCCATCGGCCGTGGACCACTGGTGCCCACCGAGGGTCGTGGGGCGCAGGCGACCATTGTCCTTAATGGAGCGCACCATGGCGCCCAGGGTATCGACATGGCTCGCCAACACGAGCGGCTCGCCCTCGCCGCCAAGTTCAACCAGCACGTTGCCCTTATTGGAGCGCTCAGGCCCAAAGCCCATATCGCGCAACGTTTCCATCAGATAATCAGTCGCCGCACGGGTATAGCCCGTAGGCGAAGCAATAGAAGTCAGCGCCTTCAACTGGTCAGTAATATAGGAGAGCGTAGAATCCATCTTGGACACCAAAGTCACCCTTTCATATCGAATTAAACCCACAGCAACGATACCACCGCGAACCATCTTTTTACCCAGCGAGATGACCCGTCGAGCTTCCCAGAGCAGCGCCCGCCTCGATAACGAGCCGGCGGGCCCCTGCCCGTAAGCCCCAGAATCTTTCCGCAGGACAGAAGGAGGCCCCGCCGCACGTAGTGCGCAGCGGGGCCTCCGACATGTCCGAGGACGATTCTGGGGCTAACGGGCAGGGGCCCGCCGAACCATGTTAGGCAGCCGGGCAGATCTTTTTGAAGAGCTCGATGACGTCGTCGAGCGTCGCCTCGCGCGGGTTGCCCGGGAAGCAGGCGTCGGCCATGGCGTCTTTGGCCAGGACCTCGATCTCGTCAGCCTTCATGGCCTCGCAGACATGCGGGATGTTCACGTCGGCGGAGAGCTGCTTAACAGCAGCAATGGCAGCATCGGCGGCCTCGTCGGTGCTCATGCCCGTGGTGTCAACACCCATGGCAACGGCAACCTTGGCCAGGCGCTCAGCGCAAACCGGCTTGTTGAACTCCATGGCAATCGGCAGCAGCATGGCGCAAGCGACGCCGTGCGGGGTGTCGTAGTGAGCGGACAGGGTGTGAGCCATGGCGTGGTCGATGCCCAGGCCAACGTTGGAGAAGCCCATGCCGGCGACATACTGGCCAAGGGCCATGCCCTCGCGGCCGGAGCCGGGCTGGCCGGACTTGGCCTCGGCGACGGAGTCACGCAGGTTCTCGCTGATCAGCTTAATAGCCTCAAAGTGGAACATGTCGGAGAGCTCCCAGGCACCCTTGGTGGTGTAGCCCTCGATGGCGTGGGTCAGAGCGTCCATACCAGTGGAAGCGGTCAGGCCGGCGGGCATGGAGGCCATCATGTCGGGGTCGACGACGGCGACCTCGGGGGCGTCGTTGGTGTCGACGCACACGAACTTGCGGACCTTCTCGGGGTCGGTGATGACGTAGTTGATGGTCACCTCGGCGGCGGTACCGGCGGTCGTCGGCACGGCGATGGTGAACACGGCGTGGTTCTTAGTGGGAGCAACGCCCTCGAGGCTGCGGACATCAGCGAACTCGGGGTTGTTGATGATGATGCCGATGGCCTTGGCAGTGTCCATGGAGGAGCCGCCACCGATGGTCACGATAGCGTCAGCCTCGGCGGCCTTGAAGGCCTCGACGCCGTCCTTGACGTTCTGGATAGTGGGGTTGGGCTTAATCTCGGAGTAGAGGCTCCAAGCGATGCCGGCAGCGTCGAGCTCGTCGGTCACCTTAGCGGTAACGCCAAACTTGACCAGATCGGGATCGGAGCAGACGAAAATCTTCTTGTAGCCGCGACGCTGGAGCTCGCCGGGGATCTCCTTGATGGCGCCGGAACCATGATAAGAGATGGTATTGAGAACGAAACGATTAGCCATTGATAGCCTCCCATCGTGTGCGGGGCACCCATTACGCCCCACGCTATGAGTCCCATCCTAACGCTTTTGAAACGAAAAACACGTGAGAACGTCAAATTTGTTAAAGCGTTTCAACAGATGATGAAAAATATTGCGGCAAAGGGACAGCCCCTTTGCCGCATTCGGTTACTTTCGACAGCCCTCTTTCCAAGCCTCGGCCGCAACCTTCCAGCGTAAGCGCAAGTCGCGCTCGCGGTCGATGAACATGATGGCAAACGCGACAAACAGCAGCAAGCTCGCCACGACGATGGCGTGCAGGCCCATGCGCTCAATACACCAGTTGCCCAACACGGCGCCAAACACAAAGGTAAAGATCACGCCAAAGTACAGCAGGCCGTTTTCCAAAAAGCCGCGCCTGTGGGTGATGATGTAATCGTCCACGTTTTGCAGCGCGTTGCGCAAGTTGCCGATGCACATGGTCGTAGCGATGCCGTGACCGTGGATCTTGCGGAAGCTCTCGACCTGCATGCCGCAGGCAAACGAGGTGAGGCAGTTGGCGAGCAGGTTGAAATTGCCGCCCGGGATAAAGCTCACACCCAGCAAGATGACGGCTTCAAAGAACACCGTCACTTGGCGCCAGTGAATCACGCTGCCAAACCGTTCGTGTACCAGGTCGGCAAGCATAATGCCCACGGCAAACGACACCACAGGGAAGAAGTAGCGCCCCGCAAGTGCCCAATTGCCCTCCGAGATGCTCACGCCCACAAGCAGGATGTTGCCCGTCTGCGCGTTTGCGAAAACATGGTCGCGCCCAATGTACGAATACACATCCATAAAGCCGCCGGCGAGCGCCAGGATAATGCCCAGTTCGATGGACTCCGATATCTGTTTGGCACGCTGCATCGTCGTGCATCCTCCTTGTTGACGACCCTCTCGTGCGTTGGCGGAAACATAGCCGCCGTTCATACTGTAACCCATTGACAACATGGCGTGCGCGCGAGACGGCTCCTTCGACACGGGGATACACAGTCTGGAAACAAACGGCGCCCGCATCGGCACGCCGATCCGCCAGCCCATGTACTCCACCAGTCTTTTTAGCCCCGTCCCAAAAAGACTGGTTACAATTACGTGCAGCATACAAACACCGGGAGGGATCGTGGCAAAAAAGCCTCAGCACGCTCAGAATAACCAGCGCAGTCAGCAGGGCAAACAGGGCCAGCAGCAAAAGCGCGGCGGCAAGGCCCAGGGCGGCCACGCCGCTCATACCCCGGCAGCGCCCGCCCGTCCCTGGCGCCCGGGCCGCGATAAGTTCCTCCCAGTCAGCCGCGCCGATATGGACGCGCGCGGTTGGGACCAGTGTGACTTTGTCTACATCTGCGGCGACGCCTACGTGGACCACCCCAGCTTTGGTATGGCCATCATCAGCCGCGTACTCGACGCGCACGGCTACAAAGTGGGCATCATCTGCCAACCCGACTGGACCGATCCCGCCAGCATCAGCGTGCTCGGTGAGCCGCGCCTGGGCTTTTTGGTCAGTGCCGGCAACATGGACTCCATGGTCAACCACTATTCGGTGACCAAGCACCGCCGCCACACCGACGCCTATACCCCCGGTGGCGAGGAGGGGCACCGCCCCAATCGTGCCGTCACGGTCTACGGCAACCTCATCCGCCAGACGTTCAAGGACGCCCCCATCATTATCGGCGGCATCGAGGCGAGCCTGCGCCGCCTGGCCCACTACGACTACTGGCAAGACAAGCTCAAGCGCTCGGTGCTGCTCGACTCGGGCGCCGACATCCTCATCTACGGCATGGGCGAGCACGCGATCGTCGAGATCGCCGACGCGCTCGACGCCGGACTGCCCGTCGATCAGATCACCTATATCAACGGCACCGTCTACCGCACCAGCTCGCTCGACGAGGTCTATGACTACGACCTGCTTCCCAGCTGGGACGACCTTGCCGCCGACAAGCTCAACTACGCGCGCAGCTTTAACGTGCAGCAGCAGAACATGGACCCCATCACCGGGCATCGTCTGGTAGAGCCCTACCCCAACAGCGTCTATGTGGTGCAGAACCCACCGTCGGCCACGCTCACCACCGACGAGATGGACGAGGTGGCCGAACTCCCCTACGCACGCGATTGGCATCCCGATTACGACGCGGCGGGCGGCGTGCCGGCCTTTGCCGAGATCAAGTTTTCCATTAGCTCCAACCGCGGGTGCTTTGGTGAGTGCTCATTTTGCGCGCTGACCTTCCACCAGGGCCGCGTGCTGCAGATGCGCAGCCACGACTCGATCATGCGCGAGGCCGAGCTGCTCACACACGACCCCGAGTTTAAGGGCTACATCAACGACGTGGGCGGACCGACGGCCAACTTTAGCCGCCCGGCCTGCGACAAGCAGCTCAAGCACGGCGTGTGCAAGAACAAGCGCTGCCTGTGGCCGAGTGTGTGCAAGAGCATGGTGGTCGACGAAAGCGGCTACACGCAGCTGCTGCGCGACCTGCGCCAGCTGCCGGGCGTCAAAAAGGTCTTCGTCCGCAGCGGCATCCGCTTTGACTACACCATGGCCGATGCCTCGGACGAGTTTTTGCGCGAGCTGCTGGAACACCATGTCTCGGGCCAACTGCGCGTGGCGCCCGAGCACGTGAGCGACGCGGTGCTCTCCGTGATGGGCAAGCCGAGCCGCGCCGTCTACGATGCGTTCTGCCGCAAATTTGAGCGCTTGAACCGCGAATACGGACTCAAGCAGTACGTTGTGCCGTATCTGATTTCGAGCCACCCCGGCTCGACCATGAAGGAAGCCGTGGACCTTGCCGAGGCCGTGCGCGACATGGGCTACATGCCCGAGCAGGTGCAGGACTTCTACCCCACCCCGTCCACCATGTCGACCTGCATGTACTACACCGGCGTGGACCCGCGCACCATGGAGCCGATCTACGTGGCGCGCGACCCGCACGAAAAGGCCATGCAGCGCGCGCTGATTCAGTATCGCAAACCCGAGAACTACAAGCTCGTGCGCGAGGCGCTGGAGAAGGCCGGGCGTCGTGACCTGATTGGCTACACCAAGCATTGCCTGATCCGTCCCGTACCGCCGCGCCCGGGCGAGACGTCTGCTGGCGGCGGACATGGGACCGGCAAGAAGGGCGGCAAGGCCCACGGTGGCGCTGGCAAGGGACCCAAAGGCAGCAAGGGCCACGGCGGCATGTCGCGTGCGCAAAACACCGCAGGGCGCAATCGCGCGGCCCAGGGACGGCAGGGCGCCAACGGAGGCGGACGTCGCAACTAGGGCAGTGGTGCGCTCGCTGCGTCCATCCCACACGCGTGGCGCAGCGAGCGCATTGCCTCAACGAGGATGGCACCGGCGATAGCAACCGTAATTGCCACGTCGAACGGCGTGTTCACAAACCAGAGCAACGTCATGAGGTACGAGCCGACATTAAAGGCAAAGTGCAACAGGATCGTGTAGCGGAGCTTTCCGGTCGTCACGAGCACCCAGCCAAAAATGAGGCCGGCAGCGCCCGCATAGCAGCCCTGCACCCAGTTCATGTGCATAAAGCCGAAGACCGCCGCCTGCAGCACGATTGCCGCGGCGACGCCCCAGGTACTCGGGGCCGCCCAGGGCACTATGGTGCCGTCTTGCGGTCGCACGAGACGTCGGCGCTTCCAAAGTGGGCGGCACTGCGGGTTAAACGCTCGGAGCGAAAACTCAAAAATGATGCCGCGCACCAGCAGCTCCTCGCAAAACGGAGCGCCGAGCACCGTAGTCAGGACGGCGAGATAGCTGGTGTCGTCCATGCCTGTTTCCTCGACAAGTTCACTGTAATCGGCCGCGGCCTCGGGCAACAATGACAGTACGGCGTCGGTCACGTAGCCAACGACCACCTGCAGTGCCAAGCCGATCACGATAACGCAGGCAATGCGCTTCCACGCGCTACGCACTCCCCCGCCAAGCGGACGCTCACCTTGCCAGCGCGCGATAAACGACCGCGGCCACAAATAACGCCACCATAGCAGCGCCATCAAAAACGACGCCGTCTGAGCGACGGCTTGAAACCATTGAATATCGAGGTTGTCGATCGGGAAACCCGTCAGCGCCGACACGATGTCCAGCACGGAGAACAAAACCATGCTCAGGACAATATCGGCAGCGACGACGCCAAAACAGGCAAGCGCCCAAACCAGCGCATTGAGCATGCCGACCTCCTCCCGACGACTAGTCATTGGGGACGTTCTTCAACGACTAGCTGTTGGGGACAGTCTTTGCCAAAGGCCCCGCTGGGCGAAATGTCGAACGGAAAGGTGCCGCAGCGATTGAAGGCGGCGATGAACATGCGGATGGCGTTGGACGGCGTGGTGCCTACGAGTTGGGTTGCCGCCGCGAAGGCCGCCTTTTCCTCGGGCAAGACCTTCGCGACAACCGGGGTCATGTGTTCTGCCATGGCGCTTCCTTTTTGAAACGACGGTGGTGCGGATAGATGCGGGCCACGCGGCTGGGCGACGGGCTGTGAAGGCAACCCGATTGGCCCGCATCTGGAGTTTGTTTCTACTGCGTTGGTATTACTTGGTAATCCTAAGTATTACCCCGCAGATAGAATACCATACCCAACCCTATGGGGACGGAGAAAAAACGGATCATTTTGTTGCTGAGTAAGTATTTAGAGCGTGATGATGTCCGAGATATTGAGGGCCTGAGCGTCGACGGCATCGTGCGTAGCAAGCAACAGCATGCGGCCGTCGAGCAAGTCGAGCACAACCTCGGCGCATGCGTCGCGCGCAGCGGTATCTAGGCCGGTAAAGGGCTCGTCCAGAATCACTGCGCCGCCCGGACACAGCAGGGCTCGGGCAATCTCGACGCGACGGCGCTGCCCGCCCGAGAGCTCGGCCACACGAGCATGCACATCGACCCCCGGCACCAGCAGGCGCAACAGGGCCGCGGCACTCGAGGCGTCCACGCGCGCGTCGGCGCACACCAGCACGTTATCCAAAGCCGAGGCGCCCTCTACCAGGCGTACATCCTGAAACACCATGGAGCACGGCGCGCACTCCCCCGCTGCCAACGAAAGCAGCGTCGACTTGCCCGTGCCCGAAGCGCCCATCACACAGATACGCCCACCCGCGGGCACGTTGAGCACCAGACCATCCAGCGCCGGCGCCCAGGGCGCGCGATCGCCCACGGCAAGTGCAAGCTCCGCCGCAGCGCTATCGCTCGCAGCCCCCGCACGCCCGCGCAATCCATGCCCATGCGCCCGCACGGCCACGCGCCACGCCACGGGTCCCGAAACCCGCAGCAGCCACACCAGCACGCGCTCACAAGCCCACGAGGCGGCAACGACCAGCACGGTCCAAGCCAGCAGATCAGTCGTCTCAATCAAAAGCTTCGCCTGATAGATGCGCTCACCCACGGTGCCCACCGCCATGCCGATCAGCTCCGCCGCCACGCCGGCCTTCCAGCTCATGCCAATCACGGCGCGGGCGCACGAAAGCACAAACGGCAGGACTTCGCGCCAGGTGTGGGCACAAAACAGTCGCCAGCCCCGCACGCCATGCAGGCGAAACATCTGCTCCAGCGGCTTATCCACTTGTGCCAAGCCCTCGGTCAGCGAAAAATACACGCCCGGCAGCGCCATCAAAAAGACTGCCGCGATGCCCACGCGTGCCGACCCCAACCAAATAAGCAGCAGGACCACCACGCAGGCGACCGGCGTCGCCTTAACAAACGAAAGCGCCGGCGCCACCAGGCGGGCAAACGTCCGCGACCGCACCGAGACTCCCGCCAGCACGCCGCCGCACATCGCGGCAAGCGCCAGCCCGCCCAAGATTCGCGCGCCTGAGCCCACCAGAATCGCCCACGTGCCGGCATCGCATACCAGCCGCAGCAACGCCACCACAACAGCACCCGGCCCCGGCAAAATCAACGGCTGCGCCACAAGACCCGCCACCAGCATCCACGCGGCAAGCCAAAAGGCGGCAACGGCACCTGCTGCCGTCACCGCCTTTATACGCTCTGTAATTTGTCGAGCAAACGCACGCACGGGCTACTCCATGTAGTAGAAATCATCGGCCGGGAGCTTGCCGCCCACGGCACTCGCGTCCGCATCGGCCAGCACCTGTAGGTACCCACCGAGCGCCGCCTTCATATCCTTCCCGGTCTGGCAGACAAGCATGCACCCAGGAATCGCTTTTTCGGCAATCGTGGCGTTATCCACAATGCCCGCATTGACCACGGCCTGCGCCCAGTCTGCCGGCGCCGCATTGACGGCCTTAACGCTCGCCGCATGGCAGCTCAAGAACTCCGCCACAGCCTCGGGATGTTCCTCGGCAAACGCGCGGCGCACCACGGTCACGCCCGTCAGCAGGCGCGAACCCGTGTCACCCGCCAGCTCATCCCACACATCGGTCAGACTTACCGGCGCTGACAGCTTGCCTTCGCTCTTGGCGATGGCAGCGGTCTTGAACGGCTCCGGCAGCACGCCCACGGCAGACGGATCGGCAAGCAGGGCCGACAGCACCTCGGTGGGCTCGCTCTTAAACTCGAGCGTCACCTGACCGGCCAAGCCCGCGCGCTCCAGCAGGTAGTTCATGACGTACTCCGGCGTGGCGCCCTTGCCCGTCATATAGACAGTATGGCCCGCCAGATCGCCAAACGAGGCCACACTCGCGTCGCCCGTCACAATGTTCAGCACGCCCAGCGTGTTGATGTCGATGACCTGCACCGCGCCCTCGGTCTTGTTGTAGAGCACGCTCGCCACGTTGGCGGGCACCAGGGCGATATCGATATCGCCCTGAATGACCTTGGGCACAATCTCGTCGGCGGCAGTGTTGATCGCAAAGTCGAACTCATTGTCCGTCTCGCCATCGGCAGCCTGGTCCATAAACTGCACCAGGCCAATCGAGGTCGGCCCCTTGAGCGAGGCGACGTGCACCTCGACCGGCTCTGCGGCAGCACCGGCGCCGTCCGTGGCAGCCGAGCCCGCGGCGGACCCGGCACCGGCAGCCCCGCCGCCACAGCCCGCGAGCGCAAGTGACAGGGCGCCCGCGGCGAGCGCCGAGGCAAACCCCCGGCGCGACATTTCAAAATCAAACGCGCGCATCGCTAGCACGTCCCCTCGTTAGGCATCGTCCATGCGTGATGGTCGGTATGCAGCAATTCCTCGGCCAGCGGCGAGAGCGGCTCGCCCAAGAACTCGCGGTAGCACGCCTGGACATCGGGATTCTCGTGCGAGAAGCGAATGTCCGCCTTCGCATCCAGGCCCCACAGTACCTGGCCGCGCTCGGCTGCCAGCTCGCAACCGTCGTGGATAGGCTGACCGCCGCCACCGACGCAGCCGCCCGGGCATGCCATAACCTCGACGAAGTCATAGCTCACACGGCCGTCGCGAATCGCATCGAGTAGGCGGGCGGCGTTGCCCAGCCCGTGCGCCACGGCGACGCGCACCTTGGTGCCATCGATATCGGCCACGGCCTCCTTCCAGCCGTCCAGGCCGCGCACGTCGGTAAAGAAATCGGCGTCGGGGTTCTTGCCCGTCACCAGGTAATAGGCCGAGCGCACGGCGGCCTCCATCACGCCGCCCGTGGCGCCAAAGATCACACCCGCGCCTGTGCCAAAGCCCAGCGGCGTATCGAGCGGCTCCTCAACCAGCGTGTCCACGCTCACGTGGCTCGCGCGGATCATGCGCACCATCTCGCGCACCGTCAGCGCAACGTCCACATCGGGTGCGCCGCCCTCGCCCATCATGCTCGGCAGCGCGCACTCGGCCTTCTTGGCCGTGCACGGCATAACGGACACCACGAACAGGCGCTCGGGCTCCACGCCCAGCACCTTGGCGTAGTAGGTCTTGGCGATGGCGCCGAACATCTGCTGCGGCGACTTGGACGTGGACAGGCTGTCGACAAACTCCGGATAGCGCGCCTTCACAAAGCGCACCCAGCCCGGGCAGCAGCTCGTAAACATGGGCCAGCCGCGGCTATCGTCCTCACCCTTAGCGGCGGCACCCAGGCGCTCGAGCAGCTCGGATCCCTCCTCCATAATGGTGAGATCAGCCGAGAAGTCGGTGTCGAACACGTACTCAAAGCCCACGCGGCGCAGCGCGCAAGCCAGACGCTCAACGGTTGCCTCCTCGCGCGGAATGCCAAGTTCCTCGCCCCATGCGCTACGCACGGCCGGCGCGATCTGCACCAGCACGATCTTGTCGGGATCGGCGAGCGCGTCAAACACGGTCTCGGTATCGTCGCGCTCGCGCAGTGCGCCCGTCGGGCAATGCGTGATGCACTGGCCGCACGCGACGCAATCGGTCTTGCCAATCGGCGCGCGCCCGCGGGTACCCACGGCGGTGTGCGTGGCGCGGTTGGTCAGGTCCCAAATCCCCAGGCCCTGCACGCTCTCGCACACCTTGATGCAGCGCATGCATTTAATGCACTTGTCGTTTTCGCGGATGATGGGGAAATCGAAATCCCAGCCCTCGCCCGCCAAATGCCTTTGATACGGCAGATAGAAAATGCCCAGGTCGTTGGCGATGGTCTGTAGGTTGCAGTTGCCGCTGCGCACGCAGCTCGTGCACTGCGAATCGTGCTGGGACAGCAGCAGCTGCACGTTGGTGCGACGGGCCTCGCGGGCCTTGGGGCTGTTGGTGTGGACCACCATGCCATCGAGCACGTAGTTGTTGCAGGCGGCAACCAGCTGGTCGCAGCCCTCAACCTCGACCACGCACACGCGGCAGCCGCCGATCTCGTTCAGATCGCGCAGGTAGCACAGGGTGGGAATCTGGATACCGACGGACTTGGCCGCGTCCAGGATCGTGGTGTGCTCGGGTACCACGACCTCGCAATTATCGATAGTGAGCTTGACCATATTGAGTGCTCCGCTTTCGGTGTTGTCGCTGACAGTGGGGTTGTTGAGCTCTACCATTCCAGGTTCCTCCCTCCGCGGAACGCGCCAAAGCCAAAGTGATCGCAACGCAAGCAGCGGCTCGCCTCTTGGCGCGCCTCCTGCTCGGTGAGACCCTGCTCGACCAGATTCCAATCGTGAATACGCTCGCCGGCCTCGCGCTCGCCCAGCTCGCAGCGGCCACACTCATGCTTGCCCTTAAACTGGACGGTCGGCAGCTCGACCTCGAGCTTGATCTTGTGATCGAAGCCCAGGTAGTGGTCGATGTTTGCCGAAGCCACACGGCCGGCATTGATAGCGCGGATGACGGTGGCGGGGCCGGTCTGGCAGTCGCCGCCGCTAAAGAGGCCATCGAAGTTAGGCACGGCGCCATCCGAATCGGTGACCACGCAGCCCCACTTACAGGCAATGCCCATGTCCTCAAACGGCTTGGAATCGATGCCCTGGCCAATGGCCACGAACACGCGCTCGCAGGGAATGACCTGCTCGGGCGTGGCGGCGGCACGCGGGGCCGGGCGCCCGCGGCGGGGCTCGCCGATAATCTGCGGCTGCACGCGCAGGCCGTTCACGCGTCCGTCCTCGCCCGTCTCAATACCGAGCGGGGCTGTGAGCTCCAGAACCTCGCAGCCCTCGGCCTGGGCGCCGGCAATCTCGGCATCCTGAGCCGTCATATCGCAGATGCGGCGGCGGTAGACGATGCTTACCTTTTCGGCACCGCAGCGCACGGCAGAGCGCGACACGTCCATGGCCACGTTGCCGCCGCCGATGACGCACACGCGCTGGCCGCTCAGGTCGGGCAGCTCGTCGTCGCCGATGGCACGCAGCATCTTGACGGCCGACTCCACGCCGGGAGCCTCTTCGCCCGGAAGGCCGAGCTTCTTATCGCTGTGGGCACCAATGGCCAGATAGACGGCATCGAACTCGTCGCGCAGGCGGGCAAGCTCCTCGCCGTTGACGGAGTAGTCGAGCTCAACGTCGATGCCGGCGCTCAAGATCCAGTCGATCTCGGCCTGCAGACGCTCGCGCGGCAGACGATAGCTGGGGATGCCGTAGCGCAGCATGCCGCCCAGGTGGTGACGCTGCTCAAAGATGGTCACCTTATGGCCCATCACGGCCAGGTAGTAGGCGCAGGAAAGGCCGGCCGGTCCGCCGCCGATCACAGCGACGCGCTTACCGGTGTTGTCCACTACATGCGGTTTGTGGTCGTTGAGGTCGCTGTGCTCAACGGCAAAACGCTTGAGGGCGAGGATGTTCATGGGGTCGTCGACCATGCCACGGCGACAGTGCATCTCGCAGGGATGCTCGCACACCAGGCCGCAGACGAGCGGCAGCGGGTTATTCTTGCGGATGACCTTGACGGCATCGGCATAGCGGCCGGCCTCGACGAGCGAAATGTAACCGGGAATGTCGACGTGCGCCGGACAGCCCGAGACACACGGAACGCGGGCCTCGCGGTCAAAGCCGCAAGAGTGCTCGCGGATGTGGTGCTCAAAGTCGTCGCGGAAGCCGCGAATGGCCGCGAGCGCCATGGCACCGGCTTCGTAACCGATGGCGCAGTCGCTCGAGAGGTAGATAGTGCGGGCCGTGCGCTCAATCAGGTTGAGCGTAGACTCATCGGCACGCCCTTCGAGCACATCGGCGAGCAGGTCGCTCAGCGCGCTCAGGCCCACACGGCAGGGCGTGCACTTGCCGCAGCTCTGGGTGGAGCACAGGTTGACGAGCGCTGCCGTAAACTCAACGGGACACGGGGCGAGCGAACTCACCGCCAGACGGCGTCCGAGCGCATCGTGCAGGTCGTCCATGACGGCCTGAGCGTGGCTGCGTTCCATTACATGCAGTCGAGCCATAAGATCCCCTCTCACATGGCAGCCCGGAGGCGAGGCCGGGCGAAATTGCTACACGCACAACACTGACCTAAAAAGTTGTTAGGTCTCCACGCAGTTCGGCAGGCGGCATGAAATGTCACCCTCAGCGGTGAAATAGAACATTACCGCAGATAAATGCCATATTTGATAAAACGCGTTACCAAATGACAATGCCCCGTCCACGCAATCACGTGGACGGGGCATTACTCTAGGTATGCGGCCAGCGACCCTGTTGCTTTTATTTAAGCTCGGGCCAGAAGTCCTTGTTGGCCTCGATCATGTCGTCGAGAACCTCCTTGGCGACCTTCATCGACGGCACGGTCTTGTTCAGCGTAAAGGCCTTGAGTGCCTTCTCGTACGAACCCTCGATCGTAGCCTCGACCACGAGCTTCTCGGAGTTCAGCTGCTGCATCATGAGACCCTGCTGGAACAGCGGAATGTTGTCGCGGCTGATGACCTCGGGGCCGTTCTTGCCAATGTAGGCAGGCAGCTCGACCATAGCGTCGTAGGGCATGTTGGGGATAGCGCCCTTGTTCTCGCAAATGACCAGGAAGCGCTGCTTGGTATCGTTCTTCAGAGCGATGGCCAGGTCGGCAATCCAGTCGCCGTGGCTGCCCGCATAGAACGTGCTCTCGTCGATCTCGCCCGTCTTCTCATAATGGTCGATGCCGTCGAAGAGGTTCTTCTCGCGCGTCTCCTCAACCTCGTTTGCACGGGTGCGCTCGGGGTTGGAGTGCTCGACGAACTCCTTCTGCTGCAGGTAGTAGTTCAGATACGTGTTGGGCAGGTACTCCGGGAAGCACTCCATGATCTCGTACTCGCCCTTCCAGACGTAGTACCAGCTGCCCTTGGTGTGGCGGTTCTGCTCGGGGTGCTCGTCAGTGGCCTCCTCGGGCTTCTTTGCCATGAGCGAGCCCATGCCCTTGAGGTAGGAGTCGGGCAGCAGGATCTGGTGCTCTTTGATGTACTCGCGCAGCTGCGGGAGCACCTCCTCGCCCTTGTGGCGGATCGAGGTGAACCAACCAAAGTGGTTGAGGCCAAAGTAATCGTACTCGACATCCTTCTTGTCGATATCGAGCGCGGCGCAAACCACGTCGATGATCGCGATCGGCATGTCGCAGATGTTGATGATGCGAGCGTTGGGACGCAGCACGCGGCAGCCCTCGGAGACGATGGCGGCAGGGTTGGAGTAGTTGAGAATCCAGTAGTCCTTCTTGGCGTACTTCTCAACGTCATCGATCAGCTCGACCATGGGGAAGATGGTGCGCATGCCGTAGGCAAGGCCGCCGCAACCGCAAGTCTCCTGACCCACGCAGCCGTGGCGCAGCGGAATCTTCTCGTCCTGCTCGCGCATGGCGTAGCCGCCCACACGCATCTGGGCAAACACGAAGCTCGCGTCGGTAAAAGCCGTCTCCTTGTCGGTGGTCACCGTGAGCTTGATGTCCAGGCCGAGGTCCTCGTGCAAAATCCAGTCCACGAGCACGCCGATCTTGCGCTGGCGCTCCTCGTTGATGTCGTACAGACGAATCTCGTCAACGTCGAGCTCGTCCTTGCGCAGGGCGATGGACTTGACGATGCCGGGGGTAAAGGTGGATCCGCCACCACACAGAGTAATGATCATTGTTTACTGCTCCTTCTCAATTGCGTTTTCGACCTTGTCGCGCATCTCGGCAACCTTCATGCCAAAGATGATCTGGATATTGTTGCCGTTGCGGTTGATGCCGCTGTTGGGCACGTGGTTGATGAGGTTCTCATCGATGAGGTCCGGGTTCTTAACGTTCACGCGAAGACGCGTAAAGCAGTTCTCGAGCTCCTCGATGTTGTCCTTGCCGCCAAGGCCTGCGACCAGGTCGGCAATGCCCGCATCAACGCCCTCTGCGGGAGCTGCGGCAACAGCGCCCTGCTTCACCGCAACAGATGCGGCGGCCTCGCCCTCGGCAACGGACTCGGCGAGCTCGGACTCTTCCTCGCGACCAGGCGTGTGGAGGTTGAGCTTCTTAATAAGGAAGGTGAAGAGGAAGAAGTACAGAGCGGCGTTGACGACTCCGAGCACCAGCATAACCGGCCAGTTGGTCTTATCGACACCAAGAACCAGGTTGGAAACCACGATGTTGATGATGCCGCCTGCAGTCGAAGCGGGCACGGAGAGGACCTTGAGCAGAACCAGGAAGATGCCGGAAAGAACCGAGTGAACGACAAAGAGCACGGGAGCGGCAAAGACAAAGAGGAAGTCCATGGGCTCGGTGACACAGGAGAGCACGGCGGTGATGATCAGCGGGATGATAACGGCCTTGGTCTTATCCTTGTTCCCCTTGTAAGCGGTGAAGATAAAGGCGAGACCGATACCGATGTAGGGCCACAGGTTGTTAAAGGTGTAGCTGTTGAAGTAGGTGCTATCGGAGAAGGGCTGGCCCGTCATTGCCATCTCGGCAACACGGATGGGGTAGGCACCGGCGATAACCTGATCACCCAGCGTCAGGGTGCCGCCCACATCGGAGAACTGGAACGGGGTGTAGATGAGGTGGTGCAGGCCGGTGGGAACGAGCAGCTTGTTGAGCATGCCGTAGATAAACAGACCGATGTTGCCCGACTCCTTAATGATGCCGGCAACGGAGGAGATGGCACCCTGAACCGGAGGCCAAACGATGCAGAAGCCAGCGCCCATGATCCAGGAAATGATGATCATAATCAGGAACGGGAAGCGAACGCCCGAGAACATCGAAAGGGCAATGGGGAACTGCTTGTTCGAGTACTTGTTGAACACGGCACCGGTGATGCAACCGAGAATGATGCCGCCAAACACGCCGGTATCGAGTACCTGGATGCCCATAACGGTGGCCTGGCCGGTTCCGGTAAGACCGAGCATGCCGCTCGCATCGGCAAGAGAGCCGGTGGCATTGAGCACGATGTTGTTAGCCTGCAGGAACAGGAAGAACGACATCAGGGCGATCAGCGAGGCATGGCCCTTGTTCTTCTTTGCCATGGCGCCGGCGATGCCCACGCAGAACAGAATCGAGAGGTTGTTGATGATAAACATCAGCGACTGATAGACAACGGCGCCCACAAGCTGGAACGGACCGGAGCCCAGTACGGGGACCAAAGCGCAGATGGTCTTGTTGGTCAGAATAATGCCCACGATGAGCAGGATGCCGACAACCGAGAGATACATCATTGGCTGGACGATCGACTTCGCGAACACCTCCAACGGCGCTTTGAAATTGAACTTCTTTTTTGCGGTCATAGCGGTACTCCCCTTCCTTTTCCGCAAATTAAGACAGATGTGCCCTAGACAAGACTGTGAGCCTTGCCTTATATCAATCGATGTGTGGGCACGTTATGCCTAGAGACCAGGTTCTCCAAGCAGGTTAACAATGTGATATGCGAGATAACTCTTCTCGGCATCGGTAACGACAACGTTATAGGTAGACGACAAGTGAGCGGCTATGGCGTCCGCGCACGAGAATGCACGCGGATACGCCGTTTCATCGATTCGGAACAGCGCGTCTCCGTTGATTTGCCCGGCCGCAGGATCGAGCGCTCGCTGTGCGAAAAACTGCAAGTGGCGAACGAAACGTTCGTAAGGCAGCGAGGTGCCATCGAGGGTCGTAGAATAGCGCTCAGAAACAATCGCGAGCACGTCGCGAACAAGCTGGACCGAAACAATCAGACGGTCAGAGCGTTGCGGCATGGTGGCGTTGACGATATGCAGCGTAATGAAACCCTGCTCTTCTTCGCTCATCTGGATGCCCATATACTCCTTGATAATCTGCAGAGCACGGCCCGCAAGTGCATACTCCTTGCGATAGAACTGCTGGATCTCGAGCAGCAACGGATTCTCACAGGAGACGCCCTTGCGCTCGCGCTCCAAAGCAAGGCTGATATGGTCTGCGAGAGCGATGAGGATCTTATCGTTGATGTCGACATTGAGCTCTCGACGAAGCATCTGAACGATTTCCTCGGAAATCACGAGGTTGACGGTGGGGATGGACTCCAAAAGATGTGCCAAGCGGTCAATCGTACGCGAATCCTGAGAAGTTCCCTTCTGCAACGCGTAGGTCTTTTCGATCGACGCCTCGTCGATGGTATCGCCGGCATGACGGCCAAAGCAGAGACCTCGACCGATGACGATGAGCTCGGAGCCATCGTCCGAAGTGACCATTGCGACGTTGTTGTTAAAAACTCGCTTGATAACCACGGTACCCACCACAAGAATTTACTCGGAAAGCCAAATGACAGGCTCTTTAACAGCAACAGGGCCGAAAGCATGCTCGCGAAGAGTCGAGTTCTCCGAACGCTCGCACACGATAACGAAGACCGTGGGATCGAAGCCGGCAGCGCGAACCACGTCGAAATCGACCTCGACGAGGGGCTGGCCCGCGTCGACATGGTCACCCTGGGCAACAAGTGCATGGAAGCCCTTGCCCTCAAGCTTAACAGTGTCGATTCCGATGTGCAGCATCACCTGAGCAGAGCTGTCATCGGACATAATGCCCAGCGCGTGCTCAGTCGGAAACAGCGCCGCAACGGTACCGGAAACAGGAGCGCACACCGTTCCCTCTTGGGGAACCACGGCAACGCCATCGCCCACTGCACGGCTGCTAAAAGCGGGGTCATTGGTATTTTCTAGATGAACAAGCTCGCCGGAAACAGGGGCGAGGATCTCGAACTCGGAAGTCGCAGTCGCCTGCTTGTCCGAGCCACCCATAAGGCGAGAAAAGAAACCCATGGTGGCATGTCCCTTCATAAATATAGCCCAACCAAAATCATGTGAATGCGTCCATGGAGACACACCCGTTCAAAGACTTTGGTTAGGCCCACGTCCGAGGGACTCGGTAACCTTCCGCATTTCTTTTTACGGGAGGTATTGTAGACAAGCCCAAAGCCGGAACAATCATTATGACCGATGAACGGTATTTTTTCTTCGATAAACGGTATTTAGGCGGCACTTAGGGACGTTCCTTTCCCGCCGGCACCCAGGGGCACTCCTCACTCTGGCGCGTTGGGGACAGGTTTGTTTGCACCAGGTTGGTGCAGATTAACCTGTCCCCAACGCGCCAATTTCGTATGCGCTAGATGAAGAGCTCGCATTCCTTCCGCACGACGCAAACCTTGCTCAGCATCTGGGAAACAGTGGATAGCTTGTTGGGATCAAGCTTGCGAGCGCCTCGCGGACATACGGCGATGCAGCGCATGCAGGAGATGCACGCCTCGCCAGCTGTTCGCTTGGGGTCGCCCTTTTCGATAGCACAAACGGGGCACGCCGCGGCGCATGCACCGCAGGAGACGCAATCCTCTGTTGCCTCGGGTGCCATACGGTGACTTCCAGCTTGTTTATAAGGACGATTGCCGGGAATAGAGGGCTCGGACGCATCCTCAGCCAACAGCTTTTGCTGAATTTGCTGCGCAAACTCTGCGAGCTGCGCCGCATCCTGCGCATCCGGTCGCCCAGCAGCAAACTGACGAGCAACGGAATGCTCAGCAATAGCAGAAACCGCTGCAACCACCCTAAATCCGGCGCGCTTCGCAACGTCCTCCAGCTCTACGAGCGTGTCCTCAAACGCGCGGTTTCCGTATACACAAACCAAAACAGTCCGAGCCCCGTTGCCGCGCACCATGCCCAACCGGTCAGCCACCACAGCCGGGATTCTACCGGCATACGCCGGCACAGAGATTACGGCCACGTCGTCCTCAGTCATCGAGACAGCGCTGAAATCTAGCCCGCTATCGGTCAGATCGACGGTAACGGTCTTTTTGTCCAGCGCCCCGGCCACAAGGCCAGACACCTTCCGCGTTCCACCCGTCGGACTAAACACAATTTCGAATACGTTCATCGAGGCACCCTCCCCCTACGCCAGGCAACGCGTCAAGCCGTTTTCACATTCAGACAGAGTATACGGCGCATGGGATCCCCGTTTTGGTGCACCAAGCACCCCAATGCACCCACCCTACGCTGTCTGCCTCTTCGTTTTGTATAAATTACGGTACAGATTGTATATATTTACGGGATACCGCCGTGTTTTCCTGAGGTACCCCATCCTGGCCCGTGCAAAAAACGGAGTATTCTGCAACGTGACCGCGCCAGCACCGCCGCGGGCGGGCAAAACTGTAGGGCGCTGCGTCATTTAGGGTTCCGACATAGCGAGAATGACGTACCTTTGCTTCGAAAAACGGCGAAATCTAACTCAAAACGCTCATAGGGGGTATCTGAAGGCCACCGTTGGCAATACCGAATCGTATGCAGCCAGCTAGAGCTGCTGAATACTCCAAAAAAATGCACGGCGCACCCCATAGGACCCATTGCTGCATGGCGGAAATCGGTCCTCGGCATCCCCCAGATGCATTCCCGAGAAAATCACGTTTGAATTAACGATGGACACGGCAAACAAAAGGGCCCGAGCGTTGTTTGCTCGGGCCCTCACTGTGCCTCAATCTAATGCGCGATGCGCATCTTACTTGCGCTTGCCGCCGCCGTCACCGGGGCGACGGGAGCTGCCGCCGCGCTTGCCGCCACGGCTGTTGCCATAGCTGCCGCGGTTATCGCGACCGCCGGCGCGGCCGCCACGGGAGCCGGCCTGGTTGCCGCCACGACCACCACGATAGCCGCCACGACGCTCCTCGCGGGTATCGTCGTAGTTGCGCCAGTCATCGCGACGATCGCGGCTGGCACGCGGGTCACGACGATCGCGCGACTCGTTAGAACGACCAGCGCCGCCGCGGCCGCCATTGCCGCGAGCACCCTCGCGACGCTCGCCGCCGTGGCTACCGCGCTCTTCAAAGCGCTTGCCGCCACGGGACTCACCGCCGCGGGCACCACGCTCACCACGGCCCTCGCCGCCACGACGCTCATCACGGCCACCGCGCTCGTCATCGCGACCGGAACGACGACGGTCGCCCGCACCACGCTTGCCGCTACGCGAACCGCGGCCCTCGTCCTCGCGCTCGACACGACGACGGCCACCGCGATCCTCGTCCTCGCGGCGGCGGCGATGTGCCTCGCCCTGGAACTGCTTGGCACGACGCTCGGCACGGTTGCCGCGCGGGGTCTGCTCGACAGCACCGCCGCGCTCCTCGGCAGCCACCTCGCGGGCCACGCTCTCCACGGCCTCGTCCACGCGAGCCTGAACGCCCTCGCGCACGCGGGTCTTGCCGCCGCGCTTGGGACGGCTCGGACGCTCGCCGTCGCCTCGACGCTCGTCGCGACCGCGGTTGGAACGACCAGCCACATCGCCGTAATCGTCGCCGTTGCGCTTGCCGTCGCGACGCGCCTGCTCAAGCTTCTTCTTGCTCTTGGACTTGCCGCGCTTGGTCTTCTTCTTCACCTTAAAGGCGGCAGGATCGCGCTCGGGGTCAACGGCGGGCGGGTTGGGACCCACGTGCAGGTCGCCGGCTTCGTAAATATCGGCCGTCTTGTCCATGAGCTTCTCGATCTCGTAGAACTCGTCGACGTCCTGCTCGGTCACAAACGTGATGGCCCAGCCCAGCTCACCGGCACGGCCCGTACGGCCAATACGGTGGATGTAGTCGGTCGGCTCGGCCGGCACGTCAAAGTTCACGACGTAGCGCACGTCGCTAATGTCGATGCCGCGGGCGAGAACATCGGTTGCCACCAGCACGTCGACGGTGCCGTCGCGGAAGGCAGAAAGCGCGCGCTCGCGCTGGGCCTGGCTGCGGTTGCCGTGAATCGCGGCGGCCTTGATGCCCTTACGCTCCAGACGACGGCAGCAGCTGTCGGCGCGATGCTTGGTGCGCATAAAGACAATGGTGCGCTCCGGGCCCTCCTTCTTGAGAAACTCGGGCAACAGGTTATTCTTGGCCTCGATGGACACCGGGAACACAAACTGGTCGACGGTGTCGGCGGTCGACGTGGCGGGCGCGATCTCCACGCGGGCCGGGTCGCTCACCAGGTCGGTGATCTCGCCCACGGCCTCCTCGTCGAGCGTCGCCGAGAACAGCAGCGTCTGGCGCTCGGCCGGCGTCTCGCGCACAATACGGCGGACGGCGGGCAAAAAGCCCATGTCGAGCATGCGATCGGCCTCGTCGAGCACCAGCACCTTGACCTCGTTCAGGTGGCAGGCGCCCTGCTCGATCAGGTCGACCAGACGGCCCGGCGTGGCGACCAGGATATCGCAGCCGTACTTGAGTGCCGCGGTCTGCGGCTTGTAGCTCACGCCACCCACGACGGTCACGGCGACATGGCCGGTGACGTCGGCGATCTTGCTCGCGACCTCGTCGATCTGCTGGGCGAGCTCGCGCGTGGGGGTGATGACGAGCATCACGGGGCCACGGCCGTTGCCCTCGGGCTTCTTGGCGCCGCGACGACGGTTGCGGCCGCCGCGCTCACGCACGGGCTTGGGCGGAGCGATGTGCTCCAGATTGTTCATGGTCGGCAGCAAAAAGGCGGCCGTCTTGCCGGTGCCGGTCTGGGCGGCGGCAAGCAGGTCGCGGCCCTCGAGCACCACGGGGATCGAGCCGGCCTGCACGGGCGTCGGCGCCGTGTAGCCCAGGCTCTCGATAGCACGAAGCATCTCGTCGGAAAGCCCCAGCTCGTCAAAGGCGGGCAGGCTCTCGGTAGCGGACTCGACGGCCTGGGCAGCATTCGCCTCGTCGGCGGCATCGAAGGCAGCCTGGGTCATGGCCTCGCGGGTCTCGTCCAGAATCTCGGCGTCCGTGACGTCGGATACAGAATTACGCATATGTTGTTGTTCCTTATCTGCACGCGCTATGGGCACGGCATGCGGCCGCGCGGGCGTGCTTGGTAGCGCGCTAATACATACAAAACAGGTGCGCACAGAGAGGACGTTGCTCAGCACGCTGGCGATCGCTTTGGCAGCCCTATCACGCGCCGTCCAGACGCAGCAGCTCTAAGCGATGGAGCAGATTCGCCGCCGGTTAGTATACCCGTACTCCGTATGCCCCCACGTAAACCACAGATGACGAGGCGGACGAGGTGGGCCTGGCCCATTGTGTCAATCTGTAACAGATGCAGGGCAAAACCGGGTCCAAATGTTACAGAACAAGACAGAGGGGGATTTCCGTTCAGTCCAACCAAAATCTCTCGGTCTTCCTGCAATTTCGAACATGTGGCCTATAATGTTGCTTTGGTTACGCTATATATTGCGCAGCCATTTAATACGTCGCCCACCGGGGGCCATTAATTCCTATCGCCATATTGGCTAGGAAGCAATCAAAGGAGGTATCCGTGGCAGCAGAGACGCCTTGCTCGGTCCTCTATAACGATATTCGCTCGTTCGGCGGTCTTAAACATCTCGAGATCGCCCGAATGCTCATCAATGGAAACTCTTATCTCGGCAGTACCCTGCTCGAGAAATGCTCTTCCAACCGCTCGTATCTCACCCGTTACATCGTCCATCGCAAGCCTGACCAGTGCGCGCCCTCCATCTACAGCGACTTTACCGTCACCACGCTCAACCTTTCCGCGGCAATCTGCAGCAAGCTCGGCGGCGGCGAGTCCGCCTATCAGGCAATCGCCGAGCACTATCGCGGTCCGGCCGCCAACGAAATGATGTCGGCTCTCGCCAGCTACAAGCTGGACAGCCGCCTATATGCAAATGCCCTCAATCGCATCGACAACTTTGACGGCAATGCCGTGCGCGAAAAAAGCACGCTCTTCTTGATGCTCTTTGTGGCAACGGGGGCGCTCGCCGATCCCGTTCAGGGCGTGGCCACCGTCGAGCGCTTTTGCGACAGCAAGACGGGCGGGCACTTTGGCACCACCGAAACTACCGTCGGACGTGGCTTTATGAGCAGCCTGGAGCAGCCGCACACCGTCGCTCCCAACCTCGGTCTGCTCAGAACCCATGCCGACAACTGCGCCGACATGCAAATCCATCCCCTCACACGCGATCCGCGCGGCACCGTGATTGGTTCTTTGCCCAAAACCTCGCCCAGCATCACCGATGTAGGCGCCGACGCCTCGCGCGAGCATCTTCGCATTTGGCTCGAGGGTGAGCACTGGTACGCCCAGGGCCTTGGATCGACCAACGGCACAGTGCTCGAATCGGGCGCGGGCGACGGCGATATTGTGATTGAGCCGCCGCGCGACCAACGCGAGCCCGGCAAAGTCTATCCCCCCGTGGAAATCGCCAACAGCGACAGGCTCCATCTGGGTCTCTACACGACATTCCTTGTCATTGTGGACTAGCACGGACGGCGATCGGAAGACGGTCGCCGTCCGTCTTTCGTCTTCTACCTTCTGCGTCGTAAACGACAATACTCAGCGGTACACGTGAGCAGTGCGGCTATCATGGTACTTTACCGATATCCGCACTGCTCACGTGTACGCGCGGCAACCCATGCCAGACAAAGGAACGCCATGGATACTACCGATAGCGCCTATGGCGACAAACTCATCCGTCTCGATACGTTCGACACCGCCGTGGCGGTCGACCCCAGTGCCGAGGACGACGCCAAGCGTCGGTTTATGACGCTTATTCTCCAGACGGCCCACCGCAACAACGGCAACATCGGGCACGTGCTTCGCGCGACCAACACAAGCGGCGAGGTCTTTGCCGTCAAGCTACTCAAGGACAACGCCATCCTTTCCGGCCAAGCCCCCGACCGCTCCGCCGAGCAATCGGCAGCGCACCTGGCCAACACCGCTGCGCTGTTCGAGGAGTACCGTCATCTGTGTACCGTCTCGCACCTGCGCGGATTTCCGCGCGTCTATGGCTACGGATCGTGCGAGGATGACCCGCTCATCCTCATGGAGTGGGTCGAGGGCACCTCACTCAAGCAGGCGCTGCCCCTGCTTCCTCACGACGCCTCGGGCGGGCTGACCACCCAGATGGTCGCCGCCGTCGGAAACGCCGTGCTTCGTGCGCTCTTGATGACCCAAGGCCTCGTGAATCCGGTCGTCCATCGCGACCTGTCGCCTGCCAATATTATGTTCCGCACCACCAGCCGAACGCTCGAGCAGCAGATTGCCGATTGCTCCTTTGACCCCTGCCTCATCGACATGGGCTCCGCGACCATGGCTCTCGGCGACGACACGATCACCCGGCGCGCCGACATCTGGCGCTTTGCCACGCCCGCATACGCCGCGCCCGAAATGCTCACGCAGGATATCGAAGGCATCGCGGCCCTTCGCCGTTCGCCGGCAATCGACGTCTATGCGCTTTCGAGCATTCTGTACCAGCTCTACAGCGGTCGCAAACCGTTTGACTTTGAGTCGACGGACGCCGCTGCAACCGGCTCGTTCTATCTCGTAAAGACCAAGACCAAGCCGGCACCGCTCGAGCCGCGCTGCGAGGGCGATGAAGCGCTCGTCCAAATCATCATGAAGGGTCTCTCAGTCGAGCAGTGCGATCGTCCCACCGAGCAGCAGATGCTCGAGGTGCTCTCGGCATACCTCACCGATGCCGAATCCGAGGGCCGCGAAGGCGCGGGCAGTGACGCCGCAATCGACATCGACTCCGGTACACACCTTAAGGTCGACGTCGCCGGCGAGCGCGCGCGAGAGATCCTGGAGCAGGCCCGGCACGATGCCATGACCCGCCGCCGCTTTATTATCGGTGGCGTTGTCGCAGCCGTTGCGGGGCTCGGCGTTATCGGGGCGGCAACCCATGGCTTTGGCATCCCCGACTACCTGGACGGTATCCGCGGTTCACTTGATGACTACACCTGGGATCAGCTGCAGGAGATTTCACTCAAGATTAAGGCCGCCGAGACCCGTAGCGACGCGCGCGAGATTGCCAGGCGCTACCACCTGCTCGACGCTGATGGGCATATCCCCTATCCGTGCACCAAGCGTGTCACGCTCACCAACGGGCTGGAGGTCGGCACGCAGCTTGTGGGCATCCGCCACGACGAGCTTCTGGACGGGACGGGCAAAGCCGGACTGACGTTTATGTTCGACGCGGGTATTGCCGAGCGCAACGCTGCGGCTGAACCGCCGAGCGCCGGCTGGGCAGATTGCGAGCTGCGGGAATGGCTCAACGGCGACGGCCTTAAGCTGCTGCCCAACGAGTTGCGCGCACTCATTAAAGGGGTCAAGAAGGTCTCGAACAATGTGGGCGCCGCCAACAGCGCATCGTGCCTGAGCGAGTTGCCCGCAACCCTTTGGCTGCCCGCCATGGTCGAGCTGTGCGGTACGCAACCGCCCGATTCGTTTACCGAGGACTATCACTACCTGGCAGACATCTACAACGGCGAGGGCAAGGAGTATCAGCTCTTCCGCGAGCTCAAGGTGAGCCCGTATTCCACGAACGAGACGATGGTCCGCCAGTGGAAGGGCAAGGACACCTGCTGGTGGGAGCGCACGGTGAGCCCCGACACATCGGAGAGCGAAGGCACGCTCTATATGAACCGCGTGGGGCACGACGGCGACGTCTTTACGTACGCAACGCCTGCGGAAAAGCCAAACAAGCTAACCTGTGTGATCCCCGGGTTCTGTATCTAGGCGGCGGGCGTCTTGCCGCAACGGGACCCCTCCCCGGCAATTGTCTCGATCTGTAACAGTTAGAACCCAAAAACCGGTCTAGATGTTACAGATCGAGACAAAACCCCAGCCCCGCGAGACAACATCTCAATCTGTAACAGTAAGGGGTTAAAAACCTCTCTAGATGTTACAAATCAAGACATTTGAGTTGACCGCGGACGGTTTGTCTCGATCTGTAACATCTAGCAGGAAAAACGGTCCTTAGGCGTTACAGATTGAGACGTTAAATTGTGGCTCGATGTAATGTCTCGATCTGTAACAGTTACTCGACAAAAACGGGTCTAGTTGTTACAGATTGAGACATTAGACCGGCTACGGTCCGCCGACCTGGCTATCACCTCGACCAATACCAGAATGTCATACATTTCAATCTCCACTGGACACCCCCAGGGGGTATGGGTGTATAGTATCGGATGGTTAACATTCCCGACACTACGTCACAGAAAGGAGAAGCCATGGCTCAAGATAAATTCGATGTGGGCGGCATGACGTGCGCCGCCTGCCAGGCGCACGTGGACCGTGCCGTGAGCAAACTCGACGGCGTCCAAAGCGTCGCGGTCAATCTGCTCGCCGGCTCTATGCTGGTGGACTACGACCCTGCGCAGGTCTCCCCCGACGACATCTGCACCGCTGTCGACCGCGCGGGCTACTCGGCCTCGCCCATCAGCACGGGCACCGACGCTGTCCAAAGCGGCAGCACGCAAGCCAGGTCCGGCGCCGCCCATATGGAGTCGCCCACCAAAAAGCTGGAGGCCGCCGCCTCCGCCATGCGCACCCGCCTCATCATCTCGATTATCTTCCTCATCCCGCTGTTTTACATAGGCATGGGACACATGCTCGGTTGGCCACTGCCCGGCGTCTTCACCGACCACACCCACAGCATGACACTCGCGCTCACCGAGCTCGTCCTGCTCATCCCCATCGTCTACGTCAACGACGCGTACTTTATCAACGGGTTTAAATCGCTCGCGCACGGCGCGCCCACCATGGACGCCCTTATTGCCGTGGGCGCCACCGCCTCCATCGCCTGGTCGCTCTACGCCATGTTCATCATGGCCGACCAGCTAGCCGCAGGTCAGGTGCACGAGGCCATGATGACGAGCATGGACAACCTGTATTTTGAGAGCGCTGGCACCATCCTGTCGCTCGTCACCGTGGGCAAATACCTCGAGACGCGCAGCAAGTCCAAGACCGGCGGCGCTATCGAGGCGCTCATCGACTTAGCACCCAAGACCGCGACCGTCGTGGCAGAGGACGGTACCGAGGCCACCGTCGACGTCGATGCCATTCTGCCCGGCCAGGTGCTGCGCGTGCGTCCCGGCGAGTCCATCCCCGTTGACGGCGTGGTGCTCGAGGGCGCTTCGGCCGTGGACGAAAGTGCGCTGACCGGCGAGTCCATCCCCGTGGAAAAGACCGCCGGCGACACTGTCAACGCGGCCACGGTCAACCGCACGGGCTCGTTTACCTTCCGCGCTACGCGTGTGGGCGCCGACACGTCGCTCGCCAAGATTATCCAGCTCGTCGAGGACGCCAACGCCACCAAGGCACCCATCGCCCGCATGGCCGACAAGGTCGCCGGCGTGTTTGTGCCCGTGGTGTTCGTGATCTCGGCCGTGACCTTCGTGGTGTGGATGGCACTGACCGGAAGCGTCAACGAAGCGCTCACCTCCGCCGTCGCTGTGCTGGTGATCAGCTGCCCGTGCGCGCTGGGCCTGGCCACGCCCGTCGCCATTATGGTCGGCACCGGCAAGGGCGCCGAGATGGGCATTCTGTTTAAGAGCGCCGAGGCGCTGGAGAACCTGCGCAGCGTGGGCACCGTGGTGCTCGACAAGACGGGCACCGTCACCCGCGGTAAGCCTGCCGTGACCGATATCGTGGTAGCCACGCGCGCCGACGGCTCGCCCGCCATGAGCGAAAAGGCACTGCTCAAGCTGGCCGCCGCGTTGGAGCGCTCGAGCGAGCACCCGCTGGCCGAGGCGATTATGGCCGAGTGCGAGACACGCGGGATCGTCGCGCGCATGGTCGAGGACTTTGCTGCCGTGCCCGGGCGAGGCGTTACGGCGCGCGAGGGGCAAAACGCCATTGCAGCCGGCAACGTACGCCTGATGGACGAACTGGGCGTTACCGTGCCCGCGGGTCTTGCCGAACAATTTGCCGCCGAGGGCAAGACGCCGCTGTTCTTTGCCAAGAACGGCGAGCTTGCCGGCACCATTGCCGTGGCTGACGAGGTCAAGGAGACGAGCGCCGGGGCCATCGCCGCACTGCGCTCGCTTGGCGTCGACGTGCGCATGCTCACCGGCGACAACCGCGTGACGGCCGAGGCCATCGCCCGCCGCGTGGGACTGACCAGCAAGCAGGTCATCGCCGACGTGCTTCCCGCCGACAAGGAGCGCCACGTGCGCGAGCTGCAGGATGCGGGCAGTAAGGTCACCATGGTGGGCGACGGCATCAACGACTCCCCCGCCCTGGCGCGCGCCGACGTGGGCCTTGCTATCGGCACCGGCGCCGACATCGCCAAGGAGGGCGCCGACGTGGTACTCATGCACAGCGACCTCATGGACGTCGCCCGCGCCATCGAGCTTTCGCGCGCCACGATCCGCAACATCAAGCAGGACCTGTTCTGGGCGCTGTTCTACAACGGCATCGGCATTCCGCTGGCGGCGGGCGTGTTCTTCCCGCTCACCGGCTGGCAGCTTTCGCCGATGTTTGGCGCCGCGGCCATGAGCCTGTCGAGCGTATGTGTCGTAAGCAACGCTCTGCGCCTAAAATCCTTTAAGCCCAAAGTGGCAAAATAGGATCACCATTAAGTCCATTTAGAACGGGTTTTCCAGGTGCCCGAGATTGACCTGAAAGAGGAGCGACGCGTACTTTGGTACGCGAGCGACGGCTTGAAGGTCAAGGTCGGGTGCCTGGGAAAGCCGACACAACAGAGAGGAATACCCATGCGTTACACAATCAAGACTTCCGGCCTTATGTGCGGCCACTGCGACGCCACCGTCGAGACGGCACTGCTCAACGTTGCCGGCGTGACCGATGCCGACGCCGATCACGAGACCCAGACTGTCCAGGTGGAGTGCGCCGACACCGTGACCGCCGAGCAGCTCGCCGCCGCCGTCGAGGGCGCCGGCGAGAAGTTCCACGCCCTGTCCGTGACCGCCGCGTAGCAGCTACCAGAGACATTCGACCCCATCGACCAGAAACGAGGACCCGCCATGATGGCAGACCACAAATCGGTGACCCGCATGCTCAAGACGGCACGCGGTCAGATCGACGGCATCTTGCGGATGGTCGAGGAGGACCGCTATTGCGTCGATATTTCCACGCAGCTCATGGCCACACAGGCGCTCCTCGCGCGCATTAACGCCGACGTGCTCAAGGCGCATATCGAGGGCTGCGTGACTTCGGCAATCGAATCGGGCGACGAAGACCTCAAAGCCGCCAAGCTCGCCGAGATCGAACGCGTCGTCGACAAGCTCTCCAAGTAATTGGGGCATTGGGGACAGACTTCTTTGCACCGTCTTGGTGTTCCGGGGACAGGTATGTTTGCACCACCTTGGTGCAGATTAACCTGTCCCCCTTGCTCTAAATCGGGTATAAAGGCGTGCAGCATATCGAACGAAAGGCAATTTGCATGAATGACTTTATGAAGGGTCGCAATGGCGCTGACGAGCTCACCATCGTGATGGGTTTTGCGGGTATTGTCATCGCGATGATCGGATCGATAGCCCGCATCCAGTGGCTCAGCTGGATCGCCATCGCCGTCATCGTGATTGGCGTGCTGCGCGGCCTGTCCAAAAACATCGATGCACGTCGCAAGGAGAACGAGGCCTTTGTCGCCGCGACCGTCAATGTTCCCGGCTTGGGCAAATTCGTCGCCAGCTTGGGCGGCGGGGCCGCAGCGGCCAGCACCTCACGCGCGGCCGGCACCAGTAAGGAAGACTTTGAGCGTGCCAAGCGCACGGCCAAGAAGATGTGGAAGGGTCGCAAGACCACGGCGTACCTCAAGTGCCCCAACTGCGGCCAGATGCTGTCCGTCCCCAAGGGCAAGGGCAAGATCCGCGTCACCTGCCCCAAGTGCCACGCCAAGATGGAAACGCGCTCGTAGCGCCCGCACGCGGGACAAATTAATTAGGTTTGTTTGTCCCAAATCCTAAGTATTTGTTCGATAAAAAAGCCGAGGCCTCGTGTTGAGACCTCGGCTTTTGCATGCGGCAACGGAGCCGCCCCTTTGTCACACCTACGCCACGCCGTCGCGGGCAAGCTCCTCGGCCAACGCCTCAGCAGGCATGTCCATAATCGTGTCGAGCTCGTTATCAACCTCGGGGATACGCTTCACCTTGAGCTTGCGCACCAGATCACCACGACACATCACGTGCATCGGCTCACGCAGAGCGCACAGATCATCGAGCGGGTTCTCGCGCGTCACCAGGATATCAGCGGCCTTACCGCACTCGATTGTGCCGGTCTCGCCGCCCAGCCCCAGTAGCTCGGCATTGACTTGCGTAGCCGTATGCAGCGCGAAGGCGTTGCTCACGCCGACATACTTGGCAAAGTAGGCCACCTCGCGCCACATGTCGTACTGCGTCACGAACGGGCAGCTCGAATCTGTGCCAAGGCCTACCTTAACGCCAGCTTCCAGTGCGGCACGGGCGCTCTCGATGATGCCCGAGCACACGATGTCGCCGTTCTTCTTTTGCGTATCGGTCGAATGGGTCTTTTCCGGGTCGAGCAACACAAACGGCAGCGCCGGGCTGATCGTACAGGTAACGCTGGGCGCACGCCCCTCAAGCTGCGTACCCGCGGCACCGTGATACAGCTCCAGGATCTCGGGGGTCATCGGAGCGCCGTGCTCAATCGTGTCAACGCCGGCCTCAAGCGCGGCCTTCACACCTTCGGTGCTCTCGACATGGGCCATGACCGAAAGGCCAACCTCGTGCGCCGCCTTGCACGCCGCAGCGGCAACCTCGACCGGCATGCGCAGCACGCCCGGCTCGCCCACCTCGGTCGCATCGAACACGCCGCCCGTTACGAACAGATTAATGACGTCGGCACCGCGCGCATACAGGTCACGCACCTGTTCGGCTGCCTCGGCGGGACTGTTGGCCACCTGGGCGAACAAGCCTGCACCATGGCCGCCCGGCACCGTGACGCCCGTTCCCGGCGCCACCAGGCGAGGACCTTGATACTTGCCGGCATCGATAGCATCGCGCACGGCAAGATCGGCAAACAGCGGGTCGCCCGCGCCGCGCACCGTGGTCACGCCACTTGCCAGCTGTTGTTGGGCGCTGCCCTTAAGAATGTGGCGCACGATGGCGCGCCCCACGGGATTATCGAGCTTCTTCATCAGCGCGCCCGCATCGCCCGCCGACACCGGCTTGCCCGAACCGCACAGATGCACATGCATATTGATGAGGCCTGGCATGAGATACGCCCCTGCCAGGTCGATGACCTCGGCACCTGCAGGCGCCTGCGCCACGGCACTCGGCCCCATCCACGTGATGAGACCGCGCTCAACGGCCACGGCCATATCGGGTTGCGGCTCCATATGCTCCGAACCATCCAGAATGGTCGCATTGATAAACAGCGTAGAACGATCAGCAGACGCCATATCGAGCTCCTCCCTCACGATTAACATGAACATTTGTCCATTATCACCTAATGCAGCGACCTAAAGTCGAACATATCGGTTAACGGAGGGAAGAGGGGATGTGGGGGGACGGAATACGTTGCAGCCCCACCCCAGCAACATCAGGGGAATGTCTCGATCTGTAACAGTTACGGGCCCAAACAGCCGCCAAACGTTACAGATTGAGACAAAGTCAGGGCAGCAGGGCGACACCAGCCACATCCCCTACTCCCACTCCTGCTCGTAGATGTTAAGCGACTTCACGTACCGCCCCTGGGCACCCATGATGTCGCGGACCAGGCGCAAAAAGAAGCTGATGTATGAGGTGTCGAAGCCATCTTCCAGGTCTTCTGGATGAACGGCGCCAGGCCCGTCGACCGCCGTGTCACTCAGGCGTGCGATGTCATACAGATAGAGTTGTCCCGCCGTCAGCCAGACATCGTCGACGCAGGCGAGGCGCACCGCAATCGCTCCGTCGTTCCAATGCTCCTTTTGCACGATATGCGGGTCGTAGACATCAAAGCGACAGTCGGTGCGCGTGTCCTTCAGCGCGACCATACCAGTCGCAGGATCCTTGTCCAAAATGCCAAAGCGCGAGAAATACTGCGTGTCGCGTACCTGCTCGAGCCGCTTGAGCGAGGCGGGCGAAAGCGATGCCGGCGGCTCTTCAACATACAGCTCGAGCAGCGTCTTGCCATGGCGATAGGGGCGCTCGAAGAGCAGCCAATCGGTAAATGCCATGTTGTAGGCCATGATTTCGTTTTGCGAAGGCTCGGTGCAATAGCTGAGCCACGGGTCGACAATGATCTCGAACTGTTCGCGCGCCGGCTCCAAAAACTGGAACTTCCGCAGCATCCAAAAATGGGCCATGTCGGCAATATCGTTGCCGACGGCTTCGGCTAGCTGCGCTCGGTCTAAAGCGTGGTCAGTCATGGCATCCTCCTCAAACTGATAGACCTCAATTTGAGCTTACGAGGAGGGTGGTCGGCCACGACCAGCGCGGGCAAAATAGGCCTCCGGCTGCAAACCAGATGCTGACCAAGCACTTGACGAAAAGCTTGACCGAAAATGCGCACCGCAACAAAACCGCAGGTAAACATAGACGGCAAACCCGTCCTTTTGAGCCAAGCGCCCCCGGCCATCACAGAAACAGCAGAGCGCCACAGCTCAAGAAGACGCCGAATGGACACTCGCGCGTCGACAAACGGGCAAATCGCTCGCAAAGAGTGTCCCCAACGACTAGACAAAAAATGACTAGTCATTGGGGACGTTCTTAAATGACTACTTTACTGCTCCAGCGCATCGGCGACTTCGGCTGCGCAGGCCAAGGCATCGGCCATGGCGTTCACCACGAGCGAGCTGCCGTTGCGGGCATCACCGGCCACATACACCGGCGCGGCATCCGCAGCAACGCCATCCACGCGGGCCGCAAGGTGCGAGCCTTCGGAGGCCATCACGGGCAACGGACGGCCCGCCGTGGCAACAGGCACGCCGACGGCATCGAACACGCTGCGCTCTGGACCCGTAAAGCCACAGGCGATGAGCACCAGCTGGGCCGGCACCTCGTGCTCGGAGCCCGCAATGCGTTCGGGCTTGCCGGCCGACCAATCCAGGTCGACCACGCGCAGGCCCGCGGTCGCGCCCTTCTTATCCAGCAACACTTCGAGCGTATCCACGCCCCAGGCACGCATCTCGCTGCCCATGGCAGCGATAGCCTCCTGCTGACCGTAGTCGGTCTTCTTAACATTGGGCCACTGCGGCCAAGGGTTGCTCGCCGCACGCTTATCGGGCGCGGCCGGCAGGAACTCAAACTGGCGCACGCTGCGCGCACCCTGGCGCACCGCGGTGCCCACGCAGTCGTTACCGGTATCGCCGCCGCCAATGACCACAACGTCCAGGCCGCGCGCGTTCACCGCGGGCTCGCCGCCATCGAGCACCGAGACGGTCGAAGCCGTCAGATAGTCCACGGCATACACCACGCCGGGCGCATCGATGTTCGCAGCCGAAAGCCCACACGGGGCGCGGGCACCAGCAGCCACCACGACGGCGTCAAAGCCATCGAGCTTGGCAGCAACCTTAGGATCGCTCACGTCGGCACCCAGCTCGAACGCAATGCCCAGCTCGCGCATAAGCGCCACGCGACGCTCGACCACGGACTTCTCGAGCTTCATGTTGGGAATGCCGTACATGAGCAGGCCGCCCGGGCGGTCGTCACGCTCAAACACCGTCACGCGGGCACCGCGACGCGCAAGCTCCCATGCTGCCACCAGACCAGCAGGACCGGAGCCCACCACGGCAACCGTGGGTGCGCCCTCCCCTGCCGGCTCAAAGCGGCGCGGACCGCCGTTGGCCCACTCATGGTCGCTGATCGCGCGCTCATTGTCGTGAATCGTCGTGGGCTGGCCATCGACCGAGCCCAGGTTGCATGCGGCCTCGCACAGCGCCGGGCACACGCGACTCGTGAACTCGGGCATGGGCGAGGTGAGTGACAGGCGCTCGGCGGCCTCGTCCCAACGGCCGCGGTACACCAGCTCGTTCCACTCGGGAATCAGGTTGTGCAGCGGACAACCGCTCGGACGTGCCTTGCCAAAGCTCGCGCCCATCTGACAAAACGCCACACCGCACATCATGCAGCGGCTCGCCTGGACACGGCGCGCGTCGTCGTCGAGCTCCACGTACAGCGGATCGAAATCGCGGCTGCGCTCCTCCACGGGGCGCAGCTCATGGGTCACGCGATCGATATCAAGAAAAGCACCAGGCTTACCCATGGCACTTACGCCTCCTTCTTGGTCGAAGCAACAGAGCTGGCAGCCACGGACGCAGCACCCGCAGCACCGCCCGCAACATCGAAGCGAGCAACATCCGCGGCACTCGCCCGACCGGTCACAATGTCAAACGCCAGCTCCTCGGCCTGCGCATGCGTCTTGCCGACGGCCTCGGCGGCGGCGACAATCGCCAGCACGCGCTCGTACTCGGTCGGAATGACCTTCACAAAGTGCTTGCTCATCGTCTCAAAGCTGTAGAGCAGCTTAATGCCGCGCGGACTCTGCGTCGCGTCCACGTGCTCCTGGATGAGCTCGCGAATCTGCGCCAGCTCGCCGGCCGTCGGGGCCTTGAGCTCAACGCTCTCGTGGTTCACACGGGCATCGAGGGTGCCGTACTGATCGAAGACATAAGCCACGCCACCCGTCATACCGGCGGCGAAGTTCTGCCCGACCTCACCCAGGATGAGTGCCAGACCGCCCGTCATGTACTCGCAGCCATGGTTGCCGCAGCCCTCGACCACCACCGTGGCACCGGAGTTGCGCACGGCGAAACGCTGGCCGGCAAGGCCGTTAATGAAGCCGCGACCGCTCGTAGCGCCAAAGAACGCAACGTTGCCCACGATGATGTTCTCGTCGAACTTGTAGGTCGCATGCGGGTTGGGGCGCACCGACACCTCGCCGCCCGAAAGACCCTTGCCAAAGTAATCGTTGGCGTCGCCGCACACGTTGAGCGTAATGCCGCGCGGCAGGAAGGCGCCAAAGCTCTGACCGGCCGAACCATCGCAATCGATGGTGATGGAGCCGGCGGGCAGACCCTCGGGATGCGCCTTGGTCACCGCGTTGCCCAAAATGGTGCCCACGCAGCGGTTGACGTTGGCGATGTCGGCGCGGAAGCGAATCGGACGCAGGTGCGCACGGGCATCGGCCGTATAGGGCACAAACAACGTGGAGTCGAGCGTCTTGTCGAGCTCGCTGTCCGCGGCCATCTGCGGCAGGAAGTGGCGACCGTCGGCACCCGGGATATGGGCACCAAACTCACAGGTCGCGCTTGCCAGCACGGGCGACAGATCGAGCAGGTTGGCCTTGCGGTTGCCCGGGACCTCGATCTGGCGCAGGCACTCGGGATGGCCGACCATCTCGTCGACGGTGCGGAAGCCCAGGCTCGCCATGACCTCGCGCAGCTGCTCGGCAACAAAGAGCATAAAGTGCTCGATGTGCTCGGGCTTGCCGCGGAAGCCGCGACGCAGGCGGCAGTTTTGCGTGGCGATGCCGGCCGGGCAGGTATCCTGCTGGCAGTCGCGCTGCATGAGGCAGCCCATCGAGATGAGCGGCATGGTCGCAAAGCCAAACTCCTCGGCGCCCAGCAGGCAGGCGACGGCAACATCGGTGCCGTCCATGAGCTTGCCGTCGGCCTCGAGCACCACGCGCGAGCGCAGGCCGTTTTGCAGTAGCGTCTGCTGGGCCTCGGCAAGACCGAGCTCCAGCGGCAGACCCGCGTGCCAGATAGAGTCGCGCGCAGCGGCACCCGAGCCGCCATTGTGGCCGCTGATCAAGATCTTGTCGGCAGCGCCCTTGGCCACGCCGGTGGCGATGGTGCCGACGCCGGCCTCGCTGACCAGCTTGACCGACACGCGTGCGCCGGGGTTGGCGTTCTTAAGATCAAAGATAAGCTCTGCCAGGTCCTCGATGGAGTAGATGTCGTGGTGCGGCGGAGGCGAAATCAGGCCAATGCCGGGCGTGGACTGACGGACCTCGGCAATCCAGGGGTAGACCTTCTTGCCGGGCAGGTGACCGCCCTCGCCGGGCTTGGCGCCCTGGGCCATCTTGATTTGAATCTCGAAGGCGCTGCACAGGTAGCGGCTCGTCACGCCAAAGCGCGCACTTGCCACCTGCTTGATCGCGGAGTTCTTGGAGTCACCGTTAGCCAGCGGGGTCTCGCGGCGCGGATCCTCGCCGCCCTCGCCGGAGTTGGAACGGCCATGCAGGCGGTTCATGGCGATGGCCATGCACTCGTGTGCTTCCTTGCTGATGGAGCCGTACGACATGGCGCCGGTGTTAAAGCGGCGGACGATGTTGAGCGCGGGCTCGACCTCGTCGAGTGCCACCGGAGTGCGGCCGCTGGCATCAAAGTCCAGCAGGTCGCGCAGGCGCACGGCACGGCCGGTGCGGTGCAGGCGGGCGCTGTACTCCTTAAAGGTGTCGTAGCTGTCCTCACGGCAGGCGGTCTGCAGCAAGTAGACAGTCTGCGGATCGATGAGGTGATCCTCGCCGCCGAGCGGGCGCCACTTGGTCAGGCCCAACGTGGGCAGCTGATCGGGAGCCGGGCTCTTAAGGATAGCGAGAGCGGCGTCATAGCGCTCATTTTGCTCGCGTTCGACGTCCTCGACACCCATACCGCCCACACGGCTCACCGTGCCGGCGAAGTACGCGTTGACGAACTCCGGCGTAAAGCCAACGGCCTCGAAGATCTGCGCGGAGTGGTAGCTCTGCACCGTGGAGATGCCCATCTTGGACATGATGGAGACGATGCCCGCCGTCGCGGCCTTGTTGTAATTGGCGATGCCCTGCTCGGCCGTCACGTCCAGGTCACCGCGTGCCGCCAGATTGCGGATGCACGCATGCGCGTTGTACGGATAGATGCCGCTCGCGGAGTAGCCCACTAGCGCCGCAAAGTCATGCGGAGACACGGCGTCGCCACACTCCACCACGATGTCGGCAAAGGTACGCACGCCGGCGCGGATCAGGTGGTTGTGCACGCAGCCCACGGCGAGCAGCGACGGCACGGGCACCTCGCCCGCAGCGGCACGGTCGCTCAGCACCACGATGTTCACGCCATCGCGAACCGCAGCCTCGACGTCTTCGGCAAGCTGCTTGAGCGCAGCCTGCAGCGCGCCCTCACCCGCGTCGCGGCGGTACACGGCACGGAACCGGCGGGTCTTAAAGCCCACGCGGTCGATGGCGCAGATGCGGTCGAACTCCTCCTCGCTCAGCAGCGGGCGCTCCAGGTGCACCAGCTGGCAGGCCGTACGGGAGTCCTCGAGCAAGTTGCCGTGGTTGCCCAGGTAGAGCGTGGTCGAAGTCACCATATGCTCGCGCAGGGCGTCGATCGGCGGGTTCGTAACCTGGGCGAACAACTGATAGAAGTAGTCAAAGAACGAGAGCGTCTTCTTGGACAGGCAAGCCAGCGGCGCATCGATGCCCATCGAGGCGAGCGGTGCCTTGCCCTGCTGGGCCATGGGACGCACGACCTCGTCGACGTCATCCCAGTGGTAGCCGAGCTTGGCCATACGCACGGCGGCGGGCACCTCGGCGTCCTCGGCGGGCGTTGCCGCAACGGGCTCATCGAGCGCGTCAACGGTTAGCGTCTCCTCGGCAATCCAATCACGGTAGGGCTTTTCCTTGGCGTAACGAGCACGCAGCTCATCGTTGTAGATGACGCGCCCGCGGGCAAAGTCGACCTCGAGCATCTGGCCCGGTCCCAGGCAGCCGCTCGTCAGGATGTTCTCGGGGCTCACCTCGATGGTGCCCACCTCGCTCGCCAGCATAAAGCGACCGTCGCGCGTCACATAGTAGCGGGCGGGACGCAGGCCGTTACGGTCGAGGGCGGCACCCAGCGTGCGACCGTCGGTAAAGGCGATGGCCGCCGGGCCATCCCACGGCTCCATGAGCATGGACTGGTAAGCGTCGTAGGCGCGGCGCTCCTCACTCAGGCTGTCGTTGTGGTCCCACGGCTCGGGCAGCAACATGGACGCGGCACGCGTAAGCGGGCGACCGTTCATGACCAGGAACTCGAGCACGTTATCCAGAATCGCGGAGTCGGAGCCCTCGCGGTTGATGATGGGCATCACGCGCTCAAGATCGTGCTGCAGCACGGGGCTGTACAGGTTGGGTTCGCGGGCGCGAATCCAGTTGACGTTGCCCTTGAGGGTGTTGATCTCGCCGTTGTGGATGATAAAGCGGTTGGGATGTGCGCGCTCCCAGCTGGGCGTGGTGTTGGTGGAGTAGCGCGAGTGGACGAGCGCCACGGCCGTTTTGACGGCGGCGTCGTTGAGGTCGATGAAGAAACGGCGCATCTGCGTGGCCACAAGCATGCCCTTGTACACGATGGTGCGCGAGCTCATGGAGCACACATAGAAGATCTTGTCGCGCAGGGCGAACTCAGCGTCGGCCTTCTTTTCGATGATGCGGCGGCACACGTACAGGCGACGCTCAAAGGCATCGCCGGCGGGCGTGTCGTCCGGACGGCCCAGGAAAGCCTGCAGGATAGTAGGCATGCAGGCGCGGGCCGTCTCGCCCAGGTCGTGCGGGTCGACCGGCACCTCGCGCCAGAAGAGCAGCGGCACGCCGGCTTCGGCGCAGCCCTCCTCAAACACGCGGCGGGCATCCTCTACACCCTTGTCGTCCTGCGGGAAGAACAGCATGGCCACGCCATAGTCGCCCTCTGCCGGCAGAATCTGACCGCACTTTTGAGCCTCTTTACGGAAAAAGTGATGCGGAACCTGGAACAGGATGCCAGCGCCGTCGCCGGTGTTCTTCTCGAGTCCCGTACCACCGCGGTGCTCCAAGTTAACCAGAATGGACAGTGCGTCGTCCAGAATCTGGTGATGGCGCTCGCCGTTGATATCGGCAAGCGCGCCGATGCCACATGCATCGTGGTCGAATTCGGGGCGATAAAGGCCCTGCTGCTGAGCGGAATCTGCCTGCATCGCGATCCCCCCCCCTTGGTGTTAGACAGTCAGTTGAATAGGCATACTAGGAGCATCACCGGCCCGTTGTGTTTCCCGCCCGTTTCGAAACAATCGCGTAACGCACGCCCTACGAGTGGACACCGCCGACCTCAAGGGCGACAACATAGGCCCCAAGTTCGGCCTGCAAACTCACCTCTTCAAACATCTCAATCTGTAACAGTAAGACCCAATTTCCATCACTAGTTGTTACAGATCAAGACATTTCAGCAATCCCCTTTCACCATCCTATTCAAATACAACAATTTTGTTAGTCTTGGTTAACTTTTTAGCCTAAAACGGGTATCATTTGCGGCGTCAAACAAACGGCACGCATGCCGTGCCACATTAAGGAGGCCCCTATGGCAAACCAGACAGACCAACAGACGATCCAACTCGTCCTTATCCGCCACGGAGAGTCGGAGTGGAACAAACTCAACCTGTTCACCGGCTGGACCGACGTAGAGCTCACCGACACGGGCCGCGAAGAAGCCGCCGCAGGCGGTCGAGCCCTCAAAGAAGCCGGTTTCGACTTTGACGTCTGCTACACTTCGCGCCTCAAGCGCGCGATCCACACCCTCAACATCGTGCTCGGCCAAATGGATCGCGAGTGGCTGCCCGTCATCAAATCCTGGAAGCTCAACGAGCGCCACTACGGCGCGTTGCAGGGTCTCAACAAGGCCGATGCCGCGGCGGAGCACGGCGACGAACAGGTGCTCATCTGGCGCCGCTCCTTCGATATCTGCCCGCCGGCACTCGAGCCGAACGACGCGCGCGATCCCCACACCCAGGAGCAATACCGTGATGTCGCACCCGACCAGCTGCCCTACACCGAGTGCCTCAAGGACACGATAGCCCGTGCCTGGCCTTATTTCGAAGACGAGATTCGCCCCCAGATGCTCGCCGGCAAGCGCGTACTCATCGCCGCACACGGCAACTCCCTGCGCTCTCTCGTCATGAAGTTCGAGCACCTCACGCCCGAGGAGATCCTCAAGGTCAACATCCCCACCGGCGTGCCGCTCGTCTACACCTTCGATGCCGATTTCAACGTCCTCGACAAGCGCTACATCGGCGACCCGGCGACCATCGCCGCCAAGATCGACGCCGTGGCCAACCAAGGCAAGGCGCACAAGTAGCCCAAACCTAAACCCAGGGCGTGGCGCCGCGCAACCCAAGTGCAGCGCCACGCCACCCCAACGTAGGAACCAGCCATGCTCAACCATCTCAAACAACACTTTGGCTCGCACCGCACCGACGGTCACGGAGGCCTAGACATTGCACGGCATATCGGCCCCGGGCTTCTCGTGACCGTCGGCTTTATCGATCCAGGCAACTGGGCCTCCAACATGGCCGCCGGCTCGCAGTTTGGCTACGCGCTGCTGTGGATCGTCACGCTGTCCACGATCATGCTCATCGTGCTGCAGCACAACGCGGCGCACTTGGGCATCGCCACGGGCGCCTGCCTTGCCGAGGCCACGACCCGCTTTCTCCCCCGCTTCGTTGGGCGCACGGTGCTCGCCAGTGCCTACCTCGCGACCATCGCCACCGCCATGGCCGAGATCCTGGGCGGCGCGATTGCGCTCCAGATGCTCTTTGGACTGCCCGTGCGTGCCGGCTGCGTCATCGTGGCAGCAGTATCGATGGCGATGCTCATGACGAGCTCCTACAAGCGTGCCGAGCGCTGGATTATCGCCTTCGTAGGCGTGGTAGGACTCTCGTTTTTGGCCGAGCTCGCGCTGGTCAAGGTCGACTGGCCGCAAGCCGCCATAAGCTGGATCACGCCCAGTATGCCCACTGGCTCGGCCGCGATTATCGTTAGTGTCCTGGGTGCGGTCGTTATGCCCCATAACCTCTTTCTACACTCCGAGGTCATCCAATCCATGCACTTCGAAGGCCAAGGCGAGCAAGTTATCGAAGAACGTCTGCGCTACGAGCTCTTCGACACGTTCTTTTCGATGGCCGTGGGCTGGGCAATCAACTCGGCCATGGTCGTCCTGGCCGCAACGACCTTCTTTGCGCACGGCATGGTCGTAGACGACCTCGCCGTCGCAGCGGCCACGCTCTCCCCCATCTTGGGCCCGGCAAGCTCGACCATCTTTGCGGTGGCGCTGCTGTTTGCGGGCATATCGAGTAGTGTGACGGCGGGCATGGCGGCGGGCACCATCACCGCGGGCATGTTCGACGAGGAATACGACATCCACGACCGGCACTCATCGATTGGAGTGGCGGTTTGTTTCGTCGGCGCAGTGGCGGCGTGCCTGATCGTCCCGAATCCTTTTGAGGGTCTCATCTGGAGTCAGGCGCTGTTGTCGCTTCAGTTGCCGATTACGGTCTTTGTGCTCATACGACTCACCAGTTCGCCCCGCGTTATGGGCAAATACGCCAACTCGCGCCCGCTCAACGCGCTGCTCGTAGGGATCGGCGTCATCGTGACGATTCTCGATGTCGTGTTGTTGACAGGGATGTAACGAGGCCGCATGTCCACCCAGTCAAACGTCTCGATCTGTAACATCTAAACCCGCTTTTGATGTCTAGATGTTACAGATCGAGATCATTCCGAGGGACAGCTCCGTTTGTCTCAATCTGTAACACGTAGACCCCGTTTTCACTGCTAGATGTTACAGATTGAGACAAACGGTCGGCCGGACTCACGACAGACAGGATCAGCTAACAGCAGCCGTGATCCCTTGGGGGCGGAAGAAAAGGGCCCCGGCCGAGAATTCGACCGGGGCCCTTGGACAGAGCTCTGTATGGCTAATCGCCGTGTGTCTACGAGTTACTCCTCGACGAGCTCAAACTCATCGGGGCCGACGCCGCACACCGGGCACACGTAATCCTCGGGCAGCTCGGGCGTGTCGACCTCAACCTCGTAGCCGCAAACGGTGCACACAAACTTATACGTCTTCTTCTCCTCAGCCATGATGTTCTCCTCTCGAACGTGACTGGTGATGTACTTCGTTTATTAGTATAGATTCTCAATAATATAATGCAAGTATTTTTAGAACATTTCTAGCCTTGATACGACGAAGCCTTGGGCGGCGTCTTGCCCTTCAAGACCTTGTGATAGTAGTCATAGGTCAGCGGGGCCTCGCCGCTCAAGCGCTCGGCATCCTCAACCTCGCCGATAAACAGCAGATGCGTGCCCACGTCCACGGTATCAATCAAACGGCAGCCAAACAAGGCCGCCGCGCGCTCGGGCACATAAGGCATGCCCAGAGCGGTCTCGTGGGTCTCGTACTTGGCAAACTTGTCGTAATCGCTGCTGGTGCGGAAGCCAAAGTTGCCGATATAGAGCATGTCGGCGGTCTGGTCAATCACGGTCAGCGCAAAGGCCTTAGCCGATGCGATTACGCCGGACGTGACATTTTCCTTGTTCACGGCAATCGAGATGCGCGGCGGGGCGGATGTCACCTGCACTGCTGTGTTGATAACGCAGCCGGCACGCAGCCCGTCCGCCGCGGCGCTCACCACGTACAGGCCACTCGGCATGGTAAAGAACGCAGTTTTGTCCATAACGATCACTCCCCTAGCTCGGGTTGGAACCTCATGGATGTATGTACCCACAAAAAAGGCGGCACCCATAACGGACGCCGCCTTTGAGACATATGTGTCAGAACAGTAAGAAAGATGAGATGTGTCCCACCAATCCACCTGCTAGAAACCTAGCGATTGCGCTCTTTGAGGGCGCGGTCGATCTCGCGTTGGACATCACGCTTGGCCATGTCCTCGCGCTTGTCATAGAGCTTCTTGCCGCGACCCAGACCCAGCAGCAGCTTTACGCGGCCGTCGGTATTAAAGTAGAGCTCCAACGGAACCAGCGCATAACCACGGTTGCGAAGTTTGCCGTCAAGAAAGTCGATCTCTTTGCGGTGCAGCAGCAGACGACGCCGACGGTCGGGATCGCGATTCCACACGCCACCATGGCTATAAGGGTGGATATGCAGGCCGACGAGCCAGCACTCCCCGCCGCGGATCAGCGCGAAGGTATCGGTTATCTGGCAGGCGCGCTCGCGAATCGACTTGACCTCGGTGCCGCTCAGTTCAATGCCACACTCAAATGTCTCATCGATAAAGTACTCGTGATGTGCCGAGCGATTCTTGGAAATGAGCTTGCGCTCGCGCTTACTGGGCATCGCCGGCCTCCTTGGCGCCATCGGCGTTTGAGCCCGCAGCCTCGCGCTTTGCCTTGCGCTCGGCATTGAGCTCAGCATCGCTCTCGCGCACCAGTTTGATAATCGCCGCGCAGGCTTCCTCGCCCACCAAGTCACGAGCACGCACCGTCAGGCGCGTCGCCTCCTGCTTGTCGCCGTCGCTTGCAGCATCGGTCGCGCACATAATCAGGCAGATGGCAATCTCGGCCGAAGGCGAGGTCGGAACGCCTTGCAGGGCCAGTTCACCCATCACGTGCTCGTCGCTCTCCTCGGCGGCATCCGGATGGGTAGTATGGATCTTGTTGAGCAGGCGCGTCGTATGCGCATCGTTGGGCGCCAGGCGCAGCGCCAGACGCGCGCAGCCCACGGCAGCCGAAATGTTCTCGGTCTCGGGCTCCAAGAAGTACTGTCCCAGATTGGCGTAAGCGCGGGCGGCGCACTTGCCATCGCTTGCACGCTCCAGCACCGAAAACGAGAGCGATGCCCATTCCTGCTTGTCTTCGAGTGCGCGGAACAGCTCGGCCAAATCCAAGCGATAGTTGCAGTTCATGGGGTCCCAACGCACAGCCTGCATCAGGGCATTGCGAGCGCTCACATAATCCTGCTGGCGAATGTAGGCAAACGCCATGTCAGAGTACAGGCGGTCAAACGGCACCTCGACCTGCACGAGCTCGCGCGGATCCTTCTCCACGCGGCGATAGGCCAAGCGCTCAAACTTGCTATCGAAGCTAAAGTATTGGCGCTTCTCCTCCGTCTTGCACTCGGCGTCGATATACTCCTCGGCGAGCTCCACCAGGCGCTCCAGCAGCGGCGTCGCCGTAGCCAGGTCGCCCTGCGCCAGATAGTTCTCGGCATACGTGATGTCTTGCAAGCTGATGGGCAGGTCCATGACAACTCCTCGGTCCAGGCGGCAGACTCAACGCGCCTTAAACATCGGTCAATACACAAAACCCGGGTCTCTTACGAGGCCCGGGCGTTCAATTTTGGTAGCCCGTACCAGATTCGAACTGGTGATCTCCGCCTTGAGAGGGCGGCGTCCTAAACCGCTAGACGAACGGGCCATATGTAGCAAATGCAATGGCTGGGATGGAGGGAGTCGAACCCCCATTGACGGAACCAGAATCCGCTGTCCTGCCATTAGACGACATCCCAATGACTGCATCGCTGCGCTCGGCTGTGCCTTTGCGCAAGAAAGAAATATACGGGAAGTCCCGCCGTGACGCAAGCCCTAATTTTGACTTTTTTGAAATTCAGTCAAATACGGCCAACACGTGAAGGACCTGTGAAGCACCAGCGACACCTACGGCGTCAAAGCCCGTAAAACATCCCACATCTACCGCTGGTAGATTACAACAATGCAGCACTCACGGCTGATGGCACAATCGAACCGTCATCATTGCACGGATATCGAGGCACCATGGACGAAGAGCTTGATTACCTATGGGAGACCCTGGGCCTCGAGATCACTGCTGACCTTTGGCCCGAACGGGACAAAATCCATCCCACACTGCGCCCCGCCATCACGGTGATGCAGGCAAAATACCGCCGTGCATCCTTTTTGATCATGCGAGTGTCATGGCACGCGGGACTCCCCGACCTTAAGCGAATCCAGGCAAGCCTCGTCGAGCTGTCCGGTATGCCGACCGTCATATCCGAGGCGCACCTGGAGCAGCGCCAGCGCGAGCGACTGCAACAGCAGCGGATTCCCTTTATCTGTCCCGGCGTTCAGGCATATCTGCCCTTTATGGACGAGGAGTACTGGAGCGGCAAGCCCAACAAGCACGTAAAGGTCTACGATCCGCACGAATGGGCACAGCTCGAGGATTGAGCCGAGCGAGCCCGCCGATGGAAAACACATCCCACCCCGATCACTCAAAACGGGTCGCATTTTCCGGAGCCGCTACAGCAACGCCTCGGCCCAAGCCGCTTCCCTAAAGCCAGGAATCGCAAAGTCGTCGCCCACCAGCAGCGGACGCTTGACCAGCATGCCGTCGGTCGCCAGCAGCTCATAGCATTCCCGATCCGTCATGCCCGCATCCAGACGCGCCTTCAGGCCCAGCTCTCGATATTTCATGCCCGACGAATTAAAGAAGCGCCGCACCGGCAGCCCCGAACGAGCAATCCAGGTCGCAAGCTCATCAGCCGTGGGATTGTCCAAAACGATATCGCGGTCGATATACTCTACCCCATGTTCGTCCAGCCATGCCTTGGCCTTCTTACAGGTCGAGCACTTGGGATATTCAACAAACAATACCGCCATGGGATTTCCTTTCTTAGAGAAAACAGGTGTATGGAAAACTGCACATCGACGACCGCTCGCGATTGCAGCCGTTATTGTAGTCAATGTCGAAGCATAGGCAGTCGCGATGTCTCGTCTTAAGGCTAGCGCCTCGCATGGGCGCCGATCGGCCGAGTCGCATGGCGCACCAACGCCGCTGCCAGCAATACCAACAGCATGGCGGTGATATAGCCCGCAGCATCGAATCCTAAATCGATAACGTCGAAATGCCTGCCGGGAACAAAGATCTTATGTACCTGATCGCCAACGGAGCAGGCGGCGCAAAAGAGCAATACGGGCACGCAACGGGAGCACACGCTCCACGGACGCCTGGAAAAGCAAGCCACGATCACCGAGGCGAACAATCCGACGAAGAAAAACTCTACGGTATGGGCAACGCGACGGACGTTTGCGCCCACCCACATGCGAATGGAAGCAAGTCGGCCAGACCGGACATTCGAGGCAGCCGAATCGGTGCCCCCGGTCATTCCGTTCTCCGTCTGGGCTTCACCCGTGGCATCGGCGGCCTGAACGCCCGTAGCCTGACCCTCCACCACACGCGCGGTGGACTCGCTCAGCAGCGACGTCTCCACCGCATTTTGCTCCGTCAGCACCCAGATGCCCGCCAGCGTTGCAGCGAACAGAACGATCGCGGTCCATCCGATTATTTGTTTTACGCGCGCCAAGGGCCAACCTCCTTTTTTTGAATATCAGCGAGTGTAGCCCCAAATGACATCGTCACCGTATCAAAATTTGAATCGCAACAGGAAGCGACAAAGCGACGCAAACCCCTACCCCGCCTCGCGCATCCAGCGATCGAACGTCCCCACGCACACGCCCAGGCACTTTGCTGCCTGGCTGCGGGTAATATCGCCTGCCTCATAGCTATTGCGCACCAGCTCAAACTGAGGAGGGCACGGCTTGCGAGGTCGACCGAAACGAACCCCTCGCGCCCGCGCCGCCGCAATCCCCTCCGCCTGGCGCCGATGGATATTCTCGCGCTCCACCTGCGCCACGTAGCTCAGCAGTTGCAGCACAATATCGGCAATCAGGGTGTTGGTCACATCCGGCGCGCCGCTGGCCCTGGCGCGCGTGTCAAGCAATGGCATGTCCAACACCACAATGGCAACCCCGAGCTCCTTGGTAATGCGTCGCCATTCCTCAAGAATCTCGGAGTAATTACGGCCAAGTCGGTCGATAGAAAGCACCACCAGTACGTCCCCGTCTCCCAGGACGTGCAGCAGCTCGCGATAACGCGGTCGATCGAAGTCCTTGCCGCTCGCATGGTCGGCATAAATATTCGCCGAGCCCACGCCATAGGCGCCCAGCGCATCCAGCTGCCGATTAAGATTCTGATCGCGCGAACTCACCCGCGCATAACCGTACACCGTCGCCATCTCATCCCCGCTTTCTTGTAAACCTGCCAAAAAGGGACAGGTTTATTTTGGTAGGTTTTACCTCTCCAATAGCAGGCAAGCGGGCGGCCGAGCAGACGGCAAGATAGCCACGATTCAAATGCGGAGGGCGGTCCCGAAAGGCCGCTCTCCGCCCCCACACCATGAGTCGGAATTTGGCTAATGGATAAGCTTAAAGTCCAAGTGCCCACGCGTGGTATTGACGCGCGAGACCTCGATGATCACACGCTGCCCCAGTTCATAGCGGGTCCCCGTGTCGGCACCTGTGAGCGTGAGCGCGTCCTCGTCAAACTCGAACCACTCGTTGCCCAGGCTCTTAATTGAAACCAGGCCCTCGACCTGCGTCAGATCCAAGCGTACGAACAGGCCCATGCTGCTGACCCACGAGACCGTTCCGGCATAGCGCTCGCCCAGGCGATCCTCGTAGTACTGGGCAATCTTGATCTTTTGCGTCGCATGGCTGGCGGCATCGGCCGCACGCTCCGCATCGCTGCATGCACGGCAAATCTGCGGCAGAATGCGTGGCAGGGACTCGCGACCCTTACCGATGAGCCGGGGCGTGCGTGCCAAGGCGTCCTTGCCGCCCAGCTGCTCATAGGCCAGCTGCAGCTTGAGCACGCGGTGCACCACCAGATCGGGATAGCGGCGGATAGGACTCGTAAAGTGGCAGTAGCACGGAGCGGCAAGCGCAAAGTGGCCCTCGTTGCGCGGCTTGTACAGTGCGCGCTGCATGCTGCGCAGAAGCAGCGTGTTGACGAGCGGTGCGCTGGCCGTACCGGCGGCAGCATCAACTGCAGCCTGTAGCTCATCGGGACTCCCCAGGGCGATACCGGCAGCACGGCGATCGTCGATGATGCCCAGCTGCGCCAGCGCAACGGCGGCACCGTGCAGGCTATCGGGGCTCGGATCCTCATGCACGCGATAGCAGGCCTCGATATCACGGTCTGCCAGCCACTCTGCAACGCACTCGTTGGCGAGTAGCATGGCTTCCTCGATAAGCGACGTGGCACACGAACGCTCGCGCGCCACAATCTGCACGGGTACTCCGTCCTCATCCAATAGAGCGCGAATCTCGGCCGTGTCAAAATCGACTGAGCCGCGGGCACGACGAATACGACGGCGAAGTTCGGCGAGTTCGTTGGCGGCGACAAGGAAATCGCCGAGGTCGACGTTATAGCCGCGAGCAGTTTCCTCGCATGCAAGCCCACGCTCAAGCGCCTCCTCGCGCGAGGCCTCGGCAGCCGCAACATCCTCGGTCGCACCCTCCAGCACCCCATACTCCACCGCGCCGGCACGCACCAGCAGCGCCTCAGCGCCGTCATAGTCCATACGCACACGCGAGCGAATCACGCTGGGGTACGGATCGTAATGCCGCACGCGACCCTGCGCATCGAGCTCAATGTCAACGGTAAACGCCAGACGGTCCTCGTCAGGGCGAAGCGAACACAGGTCACAGGACAGGCGTTCGGGCAGCATGGGAAGCACGCGATCGGCCAGATACACCGATGTCGTACGATGGCGAGCCTCAAGATCGATATGCCCGTCCCAAGCCACATAGTAAGAAACGTCAGCGATATGCACACCCAGCTTGTAGCCACCCTCGGGCGTGCGCTCAAGCGAAATGGCATCGTCAAAGTCGCGCGCGTCGACCGGGTCGATCGTGATGACAAAGCGGTCGCGCAGATCGCGGCGGAGCGGGTCCTTAAGCGCCGCGGACACATCGAGCGAAAGCCCCTCGGCCTCGTCCAGCGCGGCCTCGGGATAGCTATCGGTATAGCCGTAACGCGCCATCACATATTGAACGCCCAAATCGGGCGCGTCATCTCCGCCAATGCGGCGTTCGATCGTCACGGTGCCCGATTCCAGGCGCGTCGGGTAGGTCAAAATGCGCGCGACAACGGCATCACCCGGGTGGACGCCCAGACGATCCGCCGAGGTATCCTCGGGCAGAATGAAGAAGTCGGCCTTCAGGCGCGAATCGAGCGGCTCGATCACACCGAGCGGACCAGCGGTCTGGTACGTACCCACCACGCTTATGGCTGCGCGCTCAACCACGCCTTCGATCACGGCGCGCCGCTCACCGTGCGGGCTGTTCTTAATGCTCACGGCAACGGTATCGCCATCCATGATCTCGCGCTTACCGCGGCCCATAACCTTGTAGTCGCCGCTCTCGGTTACAACGTAGGCGCTATGCTCATGGAGCTGCACGCGCCCGGTCAGGCTCGGACGGCGTTCGCTGCGCACCGACCCACGCTTATTTCGGGCACCGCGCTTATGCTTGTTATTGCGCCCCATGGCGCCTCCTTGCTATCGATTGCCGTTTACATCCCAAGAGTCTACCCAAATGATCCCTAGGGGACGGCAGGATTGCGGGTCACATAGATAGACCAGCGCCACAATGATCCGTTTTCCTGCCGTCCCCTAGGGATCAAAAAACGGGCCGCCCCATAAGAGACGACCCGTTGGAAGGGATGAATTCCAGGCATGCCTACACGCGCAGATAGCGGCGCATGGCGATGGCAGAACCAAAGAGACCGATAATCACGCCGACCAGAATCAGCGCAGCATAGGTCACCAGGTAGTACTGCATCGGCAGGGCAAACGACATCCAGCCGATGCTCTCCTGCAGACGCGGAATCATCAGATTGCGCAGCAGCTCCAGAACACCGATGGAAAGCAGCGAGCCCAAAATGGCCTGCAGTACGCCCTCGGTGATAAACGGGCCGCGAATGAAGCCGTTGCTGGCGCCGACCAGACGCATAATCGCAATCTCACGACGACGCGCCGTGATGGAAAGGCGAATCGTGTTGTTGATGAAGATGAATGCGATAAAGGTCAGAAGGCCAACGAGCACCACGGCGGCGATGCGGATGTAGTTGGTCACCTGGAACAGGCGGCTCACTTCCTCCTGGCCGTACAGCACGCTCGCGTTGACGTCGCCGTCATCCGCGATCTTCTGGAAGTCGGCGTTCTTCTTGAGCTTCTGGGCCGTGCTTTCGACCTTGGACGGATCGTCCATCTCAATTGCAAACGAAGCCGGCAGCGGATTCTGGCCATCGAGCGCGCTCATGGTGGCGTCGGCGTTGCCCGACATCTTGCTCGTATACTCGGCCAGCGCGTCGTCCTTGTCCTTATAGGTCACGGACTTGACGTTATTCCACGTCTTAAGCTCGGCCTCAAAAGCCTGAACATCGGCCTGATCGGCGTCATCACTAATGAACGCGTTGATGACAACCTGATCCTCGACGGTGCCGATCACGGAGTTCAGCATCGCAGAGCCCATGATGAACAGGCCGATGATAAACAGCGAAAGGAAGATCGTGATGACGGCGCCGAGCGAGGTAGTCCAGTTACGGAAGAAGTGGCTGATTGCCTCTTTGAAGGAGTAGCCCACGTTAGTTGGTGCCATAGTTGCCGTAACCTCCCCTCTCCTGGTCGCGGATAACGTGGCCGCCCTCGAGGGCGATCACGCGACGGTGCATGCTATCGACCATCTCGCGGTCGTGCGTGGCGACGATCACGGTGGTGCCAGTGCGGTTAATACGCTCGAGCAGCTTCATGATGCCCAGCGAGATCGCCGGGTCGAGGTTGCCCGTCGGCTCGTCGCAGATCAGCAGCGGCGGACGGTTGACCATAGCGCGGGCGACGGCAACGCGCTGCTGCTCGCCACCGGAAAGCTGGTCGGGTAACGAGTCCATCTGATCGGCCAGACCAACCAGACGCAGCACCTCGGGCACCTGGCTGCGAATGACGCCCTTGGGCTTGCCGATGCACTGCAGAGCAAACGCCACGTTTTCGTAGGCGGTTTTTTGCGGCAGGAGCTTAAAGTCCTGGAACACGGCGCCAATCTGGCGGCGCAGGAACGGAACCTTGCGGTTCTTGATCTTCATGAGGTCCTGACCGGCAACCAAAATACGACCGCTCGTCGGCTTGACGTCGCGGTTGAGCGTCGACAGCAGCGTGGTCTTACCCGAGCCGGAGTGACCGACCAGGAAGACGAACTCACCCGGATAGATCTCGATGTTGATGTCGTCGAGTGCAGGCTTGTTGGGCTGTGCCGGATAGATCTTGGTGACATGCTCCATAAGGATGACGGGCTCGACACCGGCCTGCTTGGCCATCTTCTTGCGGCTGGCCTGCGGATCGACGGGCGCAAACACCGACGTAAAATCGGGGTTGTTGAGCGCGTTATCGAGGCTTGCGACCTCGGCTGCCTGATCGCTCTCGACCACCGGGGCAGCAGGCTGCGTGGGATCGGGAATAGCGGCAAAGAGGCCAGACTGCGCAGGCTGAGGAGCCGGTGTCGCAGGAGCCATGGGGTCGGGAATGCCGGCCATGCTAGGCTGCGGCGCGGCGGCGCCAGCCTGAGGCTGCTCCACGCGAGCGGTCACAGCCTGAACGGGCTCAAAACCCGCCGTGCCGGAAAGCGCAACATCGCTGGTGGGATTGTAGGCAAAGGGATCGGATGCCGGCTGTGCCTGATCTGCCGGCTGAGCGGAGGCCTGAGCAACAGGCTGGCCCTCTGAATCCGGAGTGGCGAAACGACTGCCCTGGACGCCTGTCTGCGTCTTGGGGGCATCATCGCCCGCACCGGAGGTACGGAAGTGGTTACCCACTGGTGCTCCTTATCGTCGTGCGTTTAAACTACATGAGCGCTTTATATTTTAGCAGCATTAGCTTTGCTGCACATAAGAAGCATGGCGGGCTTTGGGATCCCACCGGCCGGGCGCAGGGTTACCTCCCAAATCGTCCTCGCGCATGGCCGGCATTTGTCCTGCTCCTGCGGAGCTGCGGACAAACGCCGGCCTGCGCTGCGGAAAGATTTGGGAGGTAACCCTGCGCCCGGCCTGCGGCTACTATGGGACCGACGCACCAACTTGAAATGCTGCGCATACAAAGTTGGAAGGGTCTGAATTGCACTTTGTTGGGATGGGCCCGTTTCCCCATGGGACCTTTGCTTGGCAGGACTCTAATTTAAATTCAACAAAAACAGGGGCGCCCTCTTTGGGGATGCCCCTGTTCTGGCTTGGATGTGGTTGTTGAGACGATACTTTGCCTCGTCTTGCCTTATGCCAAGAACTCCTTGGTGGTCGCCACGATGTTGGCGGCGTCCAGGCCGTACTTGTGCAGGAGCTCGGCGCCCGGGCCAGACTCACCGAAGGTGTCGTTGACGCCGATCTTCTTGAGCGGCGTCGGGCACTGCTCACACAGGACGTCGGCAACGGCGCTGCCCAGGCCACCGATCACAGAGTGCTCCTCGACGGTCACGACGTGGCCGGTCTTGGTGGCGCTCTTGACGATCAGGTCGGCATCGATGGGCTTGATGGTGTGCATGTTGATGACCTCGGCGTCGATGCCCTCGGCAGCGAGCTGCTCGGCGGCCTCGAGAGCCTCGCCGACCATCAGGCCGCAGGCGATGATGGTCACATCGGCGCCCTCGCGCATGACAATGCCCTTACCCAACTCGAACTTGTAGGTCTCGGGGTCGTTGATAACCGGCGAGGCCAAACGGGCGAAGCGCATGTACACCGGACCGTCGCACTCGTAGGCGGCGCGCGTCACGGCGCGGGCCTCCACGTCGTCGGCGGGAACAATTACGGTCATGCCGGGGATGACGCGCATGAGGGCGATATCCTCGCAGCACTGGTGCGTGGCGCCGTCCTCGCCCACCGAGATGCCGGCGTGCGTGGCACCGATCTTAACGTTGAGGTGCGGGTAGCCGATGGAGTTGCGGACCTGCTCAAAGGCGCGACCGGCAGCGAACATGGCAAAGGTACTCGCGAAGGCAACACGACCAGTGGTCGCGATACCGGCGGCGACGCCCATCAGGTTGCTCTCGGCAATGCCCACATCGAAGAAGCGGTCGGGGCAAGCGGCCTTAAACTTACCGGTCTGCGTGGCGGCGGCCAGGTCGGCGTCGAGGACCACAAAGTCATCGTGCTCGTTGGCGAGCTCGACGAGGGCCTCGCCGTAGCTTACACGCGTGGCGATTTTCTTGACGTCTGCCATCCTAGAGCTCCTCTCCGGCGGCCGTGAGCTCTGCCATGGCCTGCTCAAGCTGTTCATCGTTGGGGGCCTTGCCGTGCCAGCCAACCTGGTTCTCCATAAAGGACACGCCCTTGCCCTTTGTGGTCTCGGCGATAATGGCGGTCGGCTGCCCCTTGGTGGCGCGAGCCTCGGCAAAGGCGGCGCGGATCTGGTCGAAGTCGTTGCCGTCGGCGAGCTCAACCACGTGGAACTTGAACGCGCGGAACTTGTCGGCGAGCGGCATGGGGTCGTTGACCTCCTCGACGGGACCGTCAATCTGAAGGCCGTTGTGGTCGACGATCACGCAGAGGTTATCGAGCTGCTGGTTGCCGGCAAACATGGCGGCCTCCCAGACCTGGCCCTCCTCGCTCTCGCCATCACCCAGCAGGGCGTACGTGCGATAAGTATCGCCCCAGTGCTTGGCGGCAACGGCCATGCCCACGGCGGCGGAAATGCCCTGGCCGAGCGAGCCGGTGGACATGTCGACGCCCGGGGTGTCGTTCATGTTGGGGTGACCCTGCAGGTGGCTGCCGATGTGGCGCAGCGTCTCAAGATCCTCCTTGGGGAAGAACCCGCGCTCGGCGAGCACGGCGTACAGGCCCGGAGCGCAATGGCCCTTGGAGAGCACAAAACGGTCGCGATCGGCCTTGCGGGGATCGGACGGGTCGACGTTCATTTCCTCAAAGTACAGATAGGTCATGATGTCGGCAGCACCGAGCGAACCGCCCGGATGGCCGGACTTGGCAGCGTGCACGCCGGTGACGATGCCCTTCCTTACCTCGTTGGCAACCTTTTTGAGCTCTTCGTCGCTCATTGTGCCTTCCTTTCATCCTCTTTAGACAAGATGCGCACGGCACCGAAGGTAATCCCAACACAGCCGCAATGCACGTACGTCATTCATTATGCTGGAAACTGATGGCTTTACCAGAGTTTTTATCATTATTTGAACAATTTAGCAGGCAGAACCGCTGATGAAACGGTTTATCAATGTGAACGTCTTTTGGATGGAACGCGGTCGCCCCTACGCGCTAATGTCCTTGAATCCCTCGCCGAAGGCTTCCGTAACGTCAGCGACCGTCACAATGGCGTGAGGATCGCGCTCGCGCACGATCGTCTTAAGGGTATTGAGCTCTCGACGGCTCACGATGACCATGATCACCGGCTTCTCGGCGCCCGAATACATGCCGGTCGCCTTTAATTTGGTGCAGCCGCGGCCCAGACCATACATGATGTCGGCCGCGATATCGGGGAAGTTGTCCGAGATGATGAGTACCATACGACGTTTATTGCCACCATCGACCACGGCATCGATCACGTAGCCGCTAATGACCATCGAAAGGCCTGCATATAGTGCGTTTTCGATTGAAAAGACCGGAGCCGACAGCGCGCATACGGCAACATCGATTGCCATAACGGTCGAGCCCACCGGCAGCGAGGTGTTACGCGAGATGATCTGTCCAATCGTGTCCGAGCCGCCGGTGTTGGCGCCGGCACGCAGCACCATGCCGTAACCGATGCCCGTAATAATGCCGCCCCACATAGCGGGAAGCATCAGGTCCGCATGCGCCAGAGGTGCTACAAACGGGGCGAACAGATCGGTAAAGAAGCCCAGCAGCACAAAGCCCGTCGCGGTCTGCACCACGTAGAACATGCCGCCCTCGCGCATAACGACCAGCAACAGCAAGGCGTTCATCACGATCGTCTGAATACCAACGGGAAGCGATAGGCCGCGCGATGCGCCGACCGCCTGGATAATGGTGGCAAGGCCCGTAACGCCACCGGCAGCAAGGCCGTTGGGAATCAAAAACAGGTCGGTCGCAATAGCGGCCAGAGCGCACCCCAACATAATCTGGGGCAGGTCGTGAAAGAAGTTCATCGATAGAATGCGCTTGATGTCCAGACGATATGCCATGCTACCTCCCTCAAAAAAGCGCACCCAAACGGATGCGCTTCGAACTTCTTGCTGTATTCGATTCTACCGATTCGCCGAACAAAAACCACCCCTGCGCAGGGTTTGCTTTGGATACAAAACCACCCTGCTCGGAGGGTTTTATCCATTTCCACATAAACCGGGCGATTTATGCAGATGGGGTCTCCGCGTCGGCGTTGCCGGTGGCCCAGCGATGGTAGCCAATAACAAACGGGTCGAGGTCGCCATCGTCAAGAACGGCCTCGACATTGCTGGTCTCCACGCCCGAGCGCAAATCCTTGACCATCTGGTACGGGTAGAGCACGTAACTGCGAATCTGGTTGCCAAAACCGATCGTGGTTTTGGGTCCGCGAATTTCATCGAGCGCCTCGGCGCGCTTCTCGAGCTCAATCTCGTACAGGCGAGCCTTGAGGATCTGCATGCACGCGGCCTTGTTCTGGATCTGGCTGCGCTCGTTTTGGCAGGTAACCACAATGCCGCTGGGAAAATGCGTCACGCGCACGGCGGAGTCGGTGGTGTTGACACCCTGGCCGCCCGGGCCGCTTGCATGGTACACGTCGACGCGAATGTCATCGGGACTAATCTCGATATCGATATCGTCGGGCAGCACGGGGATGACCTCGACGCCGGCAAACGTAGTCTGGCGGCGCTTCTTGTCGTCGGTGGGGCTAATGCGAACCAAGCGGTGGACACCGGCCTCGGCGCGCAGCATGCCAAATGCGTCCTTGCCCTCGACGGTAAAGGTCGCACGGTCGATGCCGATGACCTCGGCAGCGGGACAATCGTTGATGGTGACTTTCCAACCGCGACGCTGGCAGTACTTCATGTACATCTTAAAAAGCATGAAGGTCCAGTCCTGGGCCTCCAGACCACCCTGTCCGGGCTTGATGGTCACAATGGCATCACCGTGATCGAACTCACCGGTGAACCAACTCGAAAGCTCGAGCTCGTCGATAGCGCGGGCCAGGCGTTCTGCCGTAGCGGCAGCCTCCTCGCGCAATGCGGCGGCGTCGGGGTCATCCCCCATCTCCTCGGCAAGCTCCAGCGCCGCGCGGGCGTCAGATAGCTCGCCGCGTGCGGTGTCCACGGAAGCGATATCTTCCTTGGTGCGCGCAATCTCCTCCATGGTGGCACGGGCGGCGTCGGCGTCATCCCAAAAGCCAGGGGCGACACTTTTGGCCTCGAGCTCGGTCACGCGCGTGCGCTTTTCGTCCAAATGGAGATACGATTCGACCTCACCGAGCCGGTCCGCAAACGCGTCCAGCTCGGCGGGCGTTACCTCTAAAGCCTCAGCCATTAACGATTCCTGCCGTGGCAGTACTTAAACTTCTTGCCGCTACCGCAGGGGCACGGGTCGTTGCGGCCCACGTTGACGTACGGATCGTCGCTCTCGGACTTGCGATAGGTGGTCACCTTGCCACCGTTGTTGACGGCAGCCGGACCACCCTGGACAGCCGTGCGGGCCTGCACCTGCGCCTGCTTGCGCAGCACCGAGTCGCCGTTGTCACCATCGACCTCGGCAGGACCGGAGAAGTGCGCACCCTCGAGCGCGGGCTCCTCCTTGTGCTCCACGGCACGCGGGGCAGCCTTGATCTCGATGCGCAGAACCGTGCGCAGGTAATCCTCGTACATGGTGTCGACGAGGATCTGGAACGCGCCGTAGGCCTCGGTCTTGTACTCGACCAGCGGGTCGCGCTGGCCAAAGCCGCGCAGGCCGATGCCGGTCTTGAGATAGTCCATCTCCTGCAGGTAGTTCATCCAGCGGGTATCGATGACGCGCAGCATGACCTGGGTGTTGAGCTCGCGCATCAGGTCCTCGCCCAAGCGCTCGGCCTTCATGTTGTAGCACTTCTCTACGTAAGCCAGGACATCGGCAGCCAGAGCCTCATAATCCTCGTCGGGGAACTTCGGCGTATCGATGTGGCCGGTGAGCTCCACAACCCACTTGCGCAGGCCCTCCAGGTCGCGCTCGCCATCGTGACTGTCCTTGGTGCAGAACTCCTGAACGCAGCGGTACACGGTGTCGTGCATGACCTCGGTGATGTGGTCGGTCAGGTCCTTGCCGTCCAGAATCTTATTGCGCTCAGCGTAGATGACCTGGCGCTGCTTGTTCATGACGTCGTCGTACTCAAGGACGCTCTTGCGCATGGAGAAGTTGATGCTCTCGACCTTGTGCTGGGCGCTCTCGACGGCCTTGGAGATGATCTTGTGCTGGATGGGCATGTCGTCGCCCATGTCGGCCGTGACCATCATCTTGGAGACGCGGTCCATCTTGTCGCCACCGAACAGGCGCATGAGGTCGTCCTCGAGCGACAGGTAGAACTGGGTCTCGCCCGGATCGCCCTGACGGCCGGAGCGGCCGCGCAGCTGGTTGTCGATACGACGGGACTCGTGGCGCTCGGTGCCGATAACGGTCAGGCCGCCGGCGGCAAGCACGCGCTCGCGCTCGGCCTTGCAGGTCTCCTTGGCCTCGGCGTTAAACTGCTCAAGCTGCTCGGGCGTCACGTCCTCCATGGTCAGGCCCTCGTACTCAAGGCGCTCGCGCACCAGCTCGTCGGGGTTGCCGCCCAACAGGATGTCGGTACCACGACCGGCCATGTTGGTAGCGATGGTCACGGCGCCGTAGCGTCCGGCCTGGGCAACGATATGAGCCTCGCGCTCGTGATGTTTAGCGTTGAGGACCTCGTGCGCGATGCCGCGCTTGGTAAGGGCGGCAGACAGCTTCTCGGAGCTCTCGATGGAAACGGTGCCCACCAGAACCGGCTGACCCTTGGCGTGACGCTGCTCGACATCGTCGGCGACGGCGTTGTACTTGGCCTGAATGGTACGGTACACCAGGTCCTCGTGGTCAACACGCTGAACGGGTTTGTTGGAGGGGATGACCTCGACGGGCAGCTTGTAGATCTCGCGGAACTCGGCATCCTCGGTGAGTGCCGTGCCGGTCATGCCGGAGAGCTTGTCATACAGACGGAAGTAGTTCTGCAAGGTGATAGTGGCCAGCGTCTGGTTCTCCTCGCGTACGAGCACGCCCTCTTTGGCCTCGATGGCCTGGTGCAGGCCCTCGGAGTAACGGCGGCCTTCCATAATGCGGCCGGTGAACTCGTCGACGATCTTGACCTCGCCGTTGGTGACCACGTACTGCTTGTCGCGGTGGAACATGTACTGGGCCTTCAGCGCCTGCTGCAGGTGGTTGACCAGCTGGCCTGAGAGATCGGCATAGATGTCATCGATACCCAGGCGGCGCTCGATCTTCTTAAGACCGCGCTCAGTGGCGGCGATGGTGTGCTTGGCCTCGTCCATGACGTAGTCGCCCGTGGGTTCAACATCCTCGGTGGCGGTGAGCATGTCGTGCGAGACGTCCTCACCGCGCTCAAGGCCGCGCACGGCGCGCGCGAAGTCCTTGTAGGTGCTGGCGGACTTGGTGCCGGCGCCCGAGATGATGAGCGGCGTTCTGGCCTCGTCGATCAGGATGGAGTCGACCTCGTCGACGATGGCGTAGCTGTGGCCGCGCTGAACACGCTGCTCGGGGCGGGTAACCATGTTGTCGCGCAGATAATCGAAACCGAACTCGGAGTTGGTGCCGTACGTGACGTCGGCCTGGTAGGCGGGGCGCTTCAGCTCGAGCGGCATGTTGTTCTGCAGCAGACCGACGGTCATGCCCAGGTACTTGTAGATGCGACCCATCCACTCGGAGTCGCGCTTGGCCAGGTAGTCGTTGACGGTGACGACGTGCACGCCCTTACCGGCGATAGCGTTGAGATAGCCGGCCAGCGTGGAGACGAGGGTCTTGCCTTCGCCGGTCTTCATCTCGGCGATGTGGCCCTCGTGCAGCGCCATGGCGCCGATGAGCTGTACATCAAAGTGACGCATGCCCATGGTGCGCTTGGAAGCTTCGCGCACGGTGGCAAAGGCCTCGGGGAGCATGTCGTCGAGCGACTCGCCGTTGGCGTAGCGCTCACGGAACTTATCGGTCTGGGCGCGGAGCTCCTCCTCGGTCATCTTCTCAAACTGGGGCTCAAGACCGTTGATCTTGTCGACGATCTTGTAGTAGCGCTTCAGGTCCTTATCGGATCCAAAGGACAGCAGCTTTGACATGAATCCCATGTGGTTTTCCTTTTGGCCATCGCCCGCGGCATGAAACCTTGGACGAGTTAAACACAGATATTTGTACTTTAGCCAAACAAGGCGCCGCCTATGCGGTCGACACGCTCGACCACGTAATAACTACGACAGCCTGCCAAAAAGGGACTGGTTTAGTTTGGCAACTTTTATCTGGGAAAACGCTGTCTCTCTGCCATTTGGTGCAAATCAACCTGTCCCCTTCGCACCAATCTGGTGCAACGGGGACAGGTTGGTTTGCACCAATAAAATGAAAAGGGCCGCGCACCCGAACGGATGCACGGCCCTTATGCCATGAATGCGAGCGATTCCGCGGCGAGCTATTTACTCAGCAGCCTCGGTGGTCTCGGCCTCGGCAGCGGCCTCCTCGACGGGAGCCTCTGCGGGAGCCTCGGCGGCCTGCTTGGCAGCCTCCTCGGCAAACTTAGCGGCACGCTTAGCCTTCTCGGCAGCCTTAGCCTCAGCGGCGGCCTTGCGAGCGGCCTCGGCCTCAGCAGCCTTGGCGGCCTTGGCAGCCTTGGCCTCCTCGGCCTTCTTGAGCTGGGCGGCAGCGGCGCCACCGAACTTGTCGGCGAAGCGCTGGACGCGTCCACCGGTGTCGACGAACTTCTGCTGGCCGGTGTAGAACGGGTGGCACTCGTTGCAAAGCTCGACCTTCATCTCGGACACGGTAGCGTGCGTCTTGAAGGTGTTGCCGCAAGAGCACGTCACCGTGCACTCGACATACTGGGGATGGATACCCTGCTTCATGGTAGGACTCCTTATTGGTCAGGCGCTGGTTACCGATCAGCGCATAAGGCGTCTTGGTTTCCGACCAAGACAACAAACTCGGATATGGTACCACGGCGCCGCGTGTCCCACAAAAGGTTCACGGTCTTTTCGGAACGACACGAATCTGACCCATCGAAACACATCTCCACCGTTCCTTCAACTGGGAAAATGCCGTCCCCGGGGCCTGAGAAGGGCCCCGGGGACGTTCGACTGACTGCGGGAACGGCCTATCCGCTCAATGTGTTCGGCTGAGATCAGAAATCAACCAAACTGAACCAGGTTCAGTTGGCATGGTTAAAAACGAGGGGCGACGCTTTTGCGTCAC